>Ga0209589_1005994_pt1 | contig 20351 bp, 7 predicted proteins | sample CowpeawhiteBW_FD_187525 | JGI IMG/M metagenome (GOLD analysis project Ga0209589, IMG submission 187525) | Root nodule microbial communities of legume samples collected from California USA - Cow pea white BW (SPAdes) (version 2) | ecosystem: Host-associated > Plants > Roots > Nodule | place: USA... | reverse complement strand
AAAAAAAACATATATATATATATATATATATATATATATATATATATATATATATTAGCTTCATAAATAGATAATCTCTAATGTTTTTGAAACTTTTTTTTTATATCACTACAAGAAAATTTTTAAATAATGATCAATTTTAGTGATCAATAATTATTAGTTACTATAGTAAAACCAATTTAGATTACAATTTATAAAACTAAAAATTATTGGTTATACGAAAATAGTCACTATTATGAATAAAAAATTATAATTGGTCACTAAATTAGTCTTTAAAATTAGGTACCATGGTTTTGGCTACCCAAAAAAATTAGTCAAAAAAAATTAGTTATCTAGATTTTAGTAACCAATAATTTTTAATTTTGTAAATAGTATCTAAATGGGTCACGTGACTAACTATTTTTGGTTTCTAAAATTGATTTCTAATTAAAGATTTTTTTGGTAGTGAATATTTTGTTTTATAACTTATTTGTTGTTTTCTATTCATTTAAATCTTTTTTCTAATTTTATTTGTTGCTTTCTACTCATTTAATCTTTTTTTTTTCTAATATCGTCAATAGTAAATTTGCAGATTTTGTTTCTCATTCATTTATCTAACTAAACATGATTTGTTTGCTGTACAATTTATTAGGCTTTTAGATTTGAACATTTTTCCTCATGTTTTCTGGAGGGTTTAAAAAAAAAACAATTTGGTTCAGATTAAAAAAGGTTTTTGAATAATAACATCATATTTTAAAAAAGTCACGATTACCTTAGTTCTTATTCTAACTGATATTTTATATCAGCATAGAGCCACAACGATATATAAAAATAACACATTAATTCTATCCCGATTTCAAATTAATTAGAATTTCATCTTAATTATAATTAATGTTAATATATATATTCTCGTCAATTTATCAAAGCCCAAATAACAGAATATTTAAAATAATATCTATTATTCATCTCTCTCTATATATAATCTATATTACAGTAGGGGACAGCTTAACAAAAAAATCCCTTAGGTTATATATTAAAGTGCTAACACAATCCTCCATTATGAGGATATGATTCTTGTCTTACCAATCATATCTTCCGTAATTATCTTAAATTGTTCCTTCTATCCCTTGTTAGAGACATTCAATCCCAGCTTATTTGTTAATTCTTTCACAATAAAATAGCAGTGAGTAAGTAGTATATATGATTTAACATTTTTGCATTATCCGAAAAGGGTTTGTATTAAAAAAAAAAGTTATTAAATTTAATGATTGATAGAAAGTACCAAGTTGCAAACCTGTGAATGTGCCGTGTTTCGGAAGATACAATAACTGGGATTGAGTTGTTTGGCATTAACTTAAACTGAAAGAATAAGCATTAAAAAAAGCAATATTTGTTATGATATGATGTATCATGTGTGACTGGTGTGGTGAATATTAAGCAGGCAAGATGTAATTTAAAGGTTAAAATACTTCATTTTGCTTCTCGAATCAAATCTTTGGAAAGTAAACAAGAATATTACGACCTCTCATTGATAATTAATGCTTCTATTTTTTTTTATGTAGTTGCTTGCACTTTCGTTATGCTCCATGCCTAAAGTAAGATCCTTAGTTTTTTTTTGTTTTTTTTTTTAATCTTATTTCAGTTTTAGTGGGGGAAGCGGCTGAACATCATTAAAAAAACAAACCCATGCTTAATGAAAAAAAAAAACATGTCATAGGTTATTGATTTAATACGTGTGAAAGTTTAGAAAAGGTTAATATTGTTGTTTTTACCCTCAAAAGATCATCATAGGGTGTATCCAGAGCCGACAGAAACACTTCGTGGCTTTTACAAAAGTAAAAACAATGATTGAAATCTTTTAGAAATAATGATATTTGAAAAGAATCAGAACATGAAAATACAGAATTGAAGGACCCATTAGTTTTCCCATCTCTAAAATATAGCCTCATGTGATTTGTGGTTTTCATATCAGAAATTATTTTAATACGCAGGTCAAAAAGAAAGTGGCATGCATAGGAGATGAGATCTATCATCAACTCATTAGCACAAAACCCTTAAAAAGAAAGAAAAGTTCATCATAGCAAAATCTGTGTTGTTCAACATATTCTCCATTCCTAGACTCAATTTTCTGATTAAAAAATTGTGCATGTTGAGAAAATGATAGAAACCATAGAAATCAACTATGTTCTTCGTCCTCCCCAATCCTCAAAAGCCGATTCATCACAAATAAGAGTATGGCTTCCCGAATTCATTAATATTATGAGATGTGTTGTTTAAATCCAAGTGGGGTTAGGTCCCCTTCAAGACCAAACTATATATATGCTTAAACATTAAACATTAAATAACTGATTTTCAAAGATTAAGGTAACATGTACTAATTAATTTCATTCTATCCTTGTAACTATTGATTGGTTGTGTTGCATTTTATTAATGGACAATGACATCATTCAGCAAAACAAAAGAAAAAAAAAAGTTTGGAACTTTGTTGCCACAATTAATTCGCATGAGGCACAGTGAAGATAGCTCTAGATCTTATTCCCTTAATGGGTGGGGTTCTTATTCTTAAAAAGATCATAACATAACATAATACGTGGCTTTTGTTTACCATATAAAAATAAAATCCCTTTAATCATTCCAAATTGTGATCATTGGATGACATTCGATTAATTATTGTTATTTTTTGTGTAGTGAATGAGTCAATTTTGTATTTGATCTAGGAACATTCAGTATTGTAAAACTAGCTTTTCATTAGAGAACATCTTTAATTACTGATTAATATTGAATTCATTTTAGACCGTACATAACTTAATTTAAACTGTTTATAATATTCCTAATAGTATTTGGTTCAAGCGATAACGAACTTAGTTTATACTCATAAAAATCTTGGATTTTAATCTTCCAAAACGATAACGTAGATTCTCTGAAACAACTTTTTCTTGTTAAATAGCCTTAGTTTAGGGGTACGCTTTGTTAGGTTTCAATGCAGTATTAAATTCAGTCTAACATGATCCAATTAAAGTGATTTTAGATCAGATTGGATATTTTTGTTTACTTAAAAGATGGTGCATAAATCTTCCTTTATTATCCCTTCTACACTTTTTATATTCAAAACTGTTTTTCATATCACACACTTTATAAAAGAAAAAAAATGAGACACAACAACTTTAATTTAGTGCAACATAGATAAAATTATAGACATGCTAAAAACTAATACTTATTCCTAAAAAAATTACATGACGTAATTTTAAGAATAAAGTCCTGAAAAAAATAACTATATGTTAAACTTATAACTTCAAATATTTAAGTAATTTTAAATATAAAAAAAATATAGAAATGATGAAAAAATAAACAAAATAATAATTTGAACAACAAATATTAGACCCCTTTAAACATAGCGATAAAAACTTGTGAACAAAGAATGTGAATGAAAGATTTGCAAATGAGAAAAGCAAACGTGAAAAAAAAAAGAAAAACAAGAGAAAATAGCAAACCTAAAAACAAATTTCGCAACAACGGAACTCAATAGACGTAACTTATTTAAAAATTTAATCCTAAATAGAAAAATAGGTTTCTGTACTTTGTAGAATCGATCTATAAGTTTCTGTACTTTGTAGAACCGATTTATAATTGTACAAGTATTTTAAAAATTGTCACCAATGACATTTTTAAAATTATTTGCATAACTGTAGATTTTGATTATCTAAAGAATCAAAACTTATACCAATATAGGCTTTCATTATTTTAGAATCGAAGTTTATATTTGTATAAATAATTTAAACAATGTCACCGTATTTTAAAATTAAAGTCTATTATACAATTTTAAATGTATTTTCTACAATATTATATGATATTCAATTTTTTTTTTATTTTAATCCAATACATTTCTAGCCACCGTATACTTTATCATAATAGTTATTTATTTTGAAAAATTTACACGGACCTAATCAATTATACCTTACATAATTTTTTTCTTATGACCAATGAAATTTCAATTTCAGAATTAGTAACTAAAGCATGCTCGAAGAGAAACATCTTCTCTTAGTTTTCATCTTCTCAGATCAGCAAAAACCTATAAATCCAAACAACAACAATCCAAGCTTACATTTTGCATCAATAATACATTTACTTAATCCAAACACACTGTACATTACTGTTGTATATTAAAAGTCTCCTGTATGTTTCAAGGATTATTATGTATTTTCTTGAAGATTTTTTAACATTTGTATTTTAAATAATCCTTAATGATTATTTATCTATTATTATAAGAGAAGATATAAAAACAATAATTTTGAATTATAAAACTAAATGGAAAAAAATATAAATGGTATTAAAGACGTGGGTCTCTATGTATAAAAAATTGTATTATTCTGTAGTTAGAAATTCGCTATTATATGCAATGTTTATATTAAAAAATACAACTTGGACAGATAGAGTATAAGCTACCTTTTTATAATTATAATGGAGATAGACATGTCGTCGCGTTACTTGCATTTTTAATGCATTGTTATACTTTTTTTTTTTTGTATTAAAACAAAAATAAAATAAAATAATTATTGTATTATTTTAAAAATAAATCTTAAAAAATATTAAATACATAAATCATAATATCTTATTTAAATAAAACTTCAAGAAAAGCCGTTACATATATAATTAGTTTCAGGTAGTTATATAAGAATTATAATAATTATATCAAATAATCAAAATATAACTACAATATAACAACAACGATGTTCATATACTTCATGATGTGAACGCAGTTCCTATATTCTCACAATTTTTTAAACTTGTACGCGCCGTTATGTCAAACATTTCCCTTGTCTTCTTCATATGTTCATTAGAACAGAACTTGAACAAGAACACAGTTTGGCATTTTATGTTAATTTGTATAGTATTGAGGAAATTTTTATTCATTTAATATCATAAAACAATGTGTTTCCGTCAAGTTCTAAAGTATCTTAGGTGAAAATCATCGAAACTAATACCGAAATTGATTTACAAATTAATGTCACAGCATATACTGTTGTTCCACCATAAAATACACACATAAAATCTAAATGCAGCTTCTTAGTAGATTTCTATGTTTGCCATAAGATTAATTCCACTAAGTTACCAACATTTAAGGGCTATAAACAACCAGTTGATTAGCAATGATTTTAATTAAGTTTGTAAAACATTTATAAATATTATCTTTTCATATACATGCGTTCAACTCATATAGAAGGGGTTAATCTTTTCATATACATGCGTTCAACTCATATAGAAGGAGTTAACACCACTCTTAACTCAAAATCTTTGAAACGATAAATTTATGGTCTTCATTTTTATATGTAATACTCAACTTTCTCATTTTTATTTAATGTGGGACTTAGACTCGTACTTGAATTCCCAACGAACAAATTCCTTAAACTAGGTTCCTTCAACATGCAATCTAACAAACACCTTAAATTATGAATTTGGCATTGTCAAGTACAGTTACAATACACAGAAAATCATATTGAATTAACGAGATATAATCAAATGAAGTATACTTTCCACTAATGATAATCCTATAAAGAAGGTTTCCTAGAAACTAGGTGTCTTGTTGTAGGTAACGACAATATCAAGGCATGATTTGATTAGTCTAATTGTGTAGTCTACACGTAAATTAATTCATTAATCACAATGCTCAATTCATGGTCCTGAAGTGGACATCACACTTACTTTTTTCGATTAAGAAACAGCCATATGTTTAAAGTTGATTTGATTTTGAGTAATTAAAAAGGTTAACAAATAATGCTTAAGGTTCATTGTTTCAGAAAGTTTAATTAGCTGGAGCATGATAGTTTCATGCACAAACCTTCCCTAGTTCTTTAGATCCAAAAGCTCTCGTGTGAACTGAGAACTTCGACTCGTTAGGTGTGTAGTTTAATTTAATAATGAAAAAATAATTTGAGTTTACTGATTGAGTGCATGAATAAGGAGGGGAATATATAACTCATTTTCTTTAACAGCATGATTAGGTCAACGTGAGGGTTTTCATTGGTGCAACCTTGGCAGGAGGTTCCAGACAATAGAGGCTTTATTATTTAATGAACATGTCAACATGTCTACATAAATTTATCAGAAAATTAAACCTTAAATATTTTTTTAAGGAGAAAAAACTAGACAGAATGATTGTCAACATTTTAGTCCATTGGAGTACTGCCAAAATTAGTTTATTTTTTATTGGGTTAAATATATTTTGTTTTCCCCTAAGTTTCGATGAAATTTGGAATTAGTCATTTTTTCAAAAATTTAGACCAATTTAGTCATTCATCTCTAAAAATACGTGAATTTAATCTTTTTAATCAAATTTTGTTAAGTTTATCTGACGTTTTAAGCGCATTTCATGATAATATTTGAATTGTTTACACCGTTTGACATATTTTTGGCTTCAATATTAACTCAAATATTATCATAAAATGCGTTTAAAATGTCAAATAAACCTAATAAAATTTGGTAAGAAGAACTAAATCCACGTATTTCTAAAGATGAAGAACTAAATTGATATAAAGTTTCAAAAAGTAATTCATTCCAAAATTCACTAGAAACTTGAGGGACTAAAAACATATTTAACCATTTTTTATTCAAAACGAGTTATAATAAAGTTTTTTTTTTCAAGAACAAACAATATTTAACATTTTTTTCAATACGTATGAATAAGAAATAGTTTGTACTAATTTACTAAAATAACTACTAAAACAATTAATAAACTACTATGTTAAAATAAGCGATATTGTAAACATTAAAAACTTTTATAATATTAATACGTTCTAGTACATTCAACAAGAAAAATAAAAACGTTTTTGTAATTTAAAAACATTATAGACGTGAGATAGTATTTGGTTGGCTATAGATCTTGATTAGCTGATGATGATATTTGAGAGATTGTGCAAACATTTCCCTTTCCAATGTAAATTTTTTAAATCAAACATGCATGGGGAAATCAAATATTAGTTTAAATTTAATTTATGTAAATTAAAATCAACAAAATATGTATTTTTTAAATCATGGATAAGAATTAACATTGAAAGGTAATTTAGTCCACACTATTGGTAAACTTATCATTGAATAGAGGTTATTTCTACCAAGAACCTATTTATCCCACCTCTAAGTTCAAAAATTATGCAAAACTATAAATTTGAGGAAGTTAAGTCAATCATGTTGCATATTTTCATGTCTTTGGTCTAATTTCCTTCCACTTGTATTCGTTTAAGTGTGCACTCATTTAAGTTCACATCTCAATTAAATCTGCATTTGGAAAGAAAAAATTTCCAGATCAAGTTTTGTATGACTTTCTCATCAACTTCGTATTGTCGAACAATAATTCACATGGACTACGGTCTAGATTGCTACAACAAAGCAATAATCTTCAAACGTTGTTGACGATCAGACGTAGACATTGAAGTTACTTTTCGTGCCTCCCTGACTGTTCATTTTTGCAATGAGGTGAATTGTTTTTCAGTAAATATAGGATTTGTGTCTTCCTTACTTTTCATCTTTTGCATTAAGATGAATTGTTTTATGAGTAAATATAACATTTATTATGTGACTACTTACATTATATAAATTATATGATCTCTAATATTCCAAAATTATATGATGTCTAATAATTCATAATTATGTGATGAATAATATTTTATAATTATATGACCCTAATATTTCATAAATCCACATCCCACTTAAGTCTGCACCAAACTTGCCAAATCAAAATGCCGAGTTAAGTGATTATATACCGTATTATACAATAAAATGAAAAGGTCATAAATAGTATTATTGTTAGCATGGTCATAAGAAAATTTGATTTGTTTTTTTCATTAAATATTTCTACATATATTTCAACACATAACTCAATTAAAAATACAAAAATTTATAAAACTTTTTGAAATTTAATTAAATTTACTTTTTAATAATATTTACTGTGGTCTCTATTTTCATCTACTACTTTACCATTACTAATACGTGTGATGGTTGTACTTTAAAGATGTATATTAGAGAATAGAGTTGAGATTTTGTACATGATTTTATTATTTTTTAATTTATGTCATTTGAGAAAGAAGTTTGGGACTTACTAAAAATATAACATAATTAATTATATTATTAAAATTTATATATATATATATATATATATATATATATATATATATAGAATAATCTATTATGGAATGTGTTAATAAATAGTATTAAAAAACAATAAATAATAATTAAGTTATTTTATTTTTATTTTCCATCATTTGATAAATAATTAAGTCATTTTCATTTTTACTCTTTGTTTTCACTTCTTTACTTTGTATCACACCATCTCAACAAAAATATAAAAGAATTCATTAGTGTCATAGTGCATTATTCTTTCTACTTAAATGAAATAAATCATATGTGACACATATCCAAAGTTAGACAACCAAAATTAAACACCAAGATTAAACCTTGACATGCTTTGAGGAAGCATATTTTGTTATTAATTTATAGATGAAAATCTTTTTAAGGCAGTAACTTTGAGCTATTACAACAAATACTTAATTTCAGTTTTTAAAGTCTTTGAATAAATAAATACTACTAATAACTTTAAGAGATACAAAAATTTAACAAAAAATTTTGTTTAATCCTTGTTAGGTAGTATTTAAATTAACGTCAGAATAAAAACGCATAAAAAGTAAAATAAAAATCAACAATAATAAGAGGCCTTCAATATTAAGTTAAGTTTTCTTCAAATTTGAGAAGCAAGATTTTTATTTTTTATCAAAATAATACAATTTTACATTGAATTTGTGTAAAGGAAAAAATTTAAAATTTTATAACTCTAGATAAGTTTGGTGAGACACGATTTTATTGAAAAAAGAAGAAGAAATACATTCATGTCATGATATTAAATTTATGACAACCCTTCGTTTACTATTTTAAATATTAATTAAATTGTATTTTTATAAAAGTAAAAATTACAAAAATGATGGTATTTACAAATTATTTAATGTCAAAATGATATACATTATTTTTATATCAAAGTCAAATATTAAGAGAGAAAATATAATTATATCAATTTCAAGTAAAAATATAAAATAAAAATTGAATAAATATTAAATAACTATAAAAAATACAAAAATATGAAATGTGTGACTTAGAAATAAATAATGAAAATAAAAACAAAAAAATAAGTTGATATTAATTTTTTAAATTATGTAATAAATTAAATATATTTTAAGTTTGAAATGAAAACATGTATTAAAATGTGTAAAATAACATAGACAAAATGATACGTACATACATTTCCTAATCCATATCCATTTAAAAAAACAAATATTAACCAAATTTGTCCAATTTTAAGTATAATGATTAAAACGTTGAATTTGATGAGAATGATATTTGTAAAAGACTATTTCATCTTTCTATTCATTCATTGAATTCACATTAAAAGAAATATCATGTTATAAATTTGGGGTAAATATGTTTTTTTTCTTTAATTTTCCCTTAAAATTGGAATTAGTTTCTTTTTAAAACTTTGACTCAATTTAATTCTTCAATTTTAGAAATACATAGATTTTGTCATTTTAATCATAAATTTAATTCTTTTAACCAAATTTTATTAAGTTTATTTGACATTTCAAACATTTTTCTCAGCTAACATTGAAGCAAAAATGTGTTGAATGGTATAAACAACTCAAATAGTATCATGAAATGCATTTGAAACGTCAAATAAAGTTAACAAAATTTGGTTAAACAAATTAAATTCACACATTTCTAAAGTTGGGGGACTAGATTAGACAAAAGTTTCGAAAAGAAATTAATTTCAATTTTCACTGAAAGTTAAGGGACCACGAACATATTTAACACAATAAATTTGATGATTTTTTTTATGAATTAGAATGTTGTGTAAAAACAAGTTGTGGTTTGTAAATTATAGTGATTTAGCCTCTCAAATGAGAGTATTAATTAGAATATGTGTATCAAACTTATCCCTTATTTTCTTAGTAAATTGTCATATACAACAACTAATACATAAGATAAGGAGTTTTACATTCGTCAGGGTTTCATATTTTGTTATTATTTAAAAAGTTTTATATTCTTCACAAGTATTTGAGGTTTTACAAACCTTAACCCTGGGAAAGAAATTGGAGTTTCAAACTGTGAGAAATATTACGGATTTCACAAACCATGAGTAAATTTTATTGTTTTAAAGATTACAAGAAATCTCGATTTATAGGTTAGTGACATTGACTCTTTTAAAAAAATGATAAACCACAAATAATATATTTACTAGGGGTTAAATTTTTTTAAAACGTGGAATATAACCCTTGTTAAAATTAACCCATTAGGATAATGAAGTCTTTTTATCTAGGTTAAAAAAGACTTTTTTATGTCGGTTATAAAACCAACATAAAAAGTTCGTTTGGAAAAACCAACACCACGCTCACGCACGATCCTCCATCTTTCCCATTCAACTTTTCCTTCTCTTCTCCTTCACACGGGAAAAGAAGCACCAATCACCTTCTCCAGCATCCACCAAACCCTCACTGGAACCATCTCTGTTTGGACTCTTTCACTATCATTGACGATAGCGAGCATCAAAGAGTTGGGTACTTGTTTCCAAATTTATGAGATCTTCCGGTTAGCCTTGCCCATCAATGGCGTCAACTCAACCTGTTACCTAACCCTCACGGAGCTTCATTGTGCCCACCAGCGTTTACCACTAGACCCTAACCAAATTGGGTCTTCTTCCTTCAACTTAGTTGTTGGTCGTTCCTCTTCCGCTCGAGCTCACTACAAGCTTACTAGCATCAGAGCTCGTCTGATTCTAGGTCACTTTCATCTTCGTTGAATTCTAGATCACATTCGTTTGAGGTCGTGCCTACACTACTCCATTCGACATTCCTGCACATCACACTGTGAGTGCTCCTCGTACTCTCCTTTCGTCATCAAATCCTTGCAAGTTCGACTTCATCCTTGAACCCCCTGGTTTGAGCTCGTCACATGTCCCCAACGCCGAGAGCATGCACCCCTTGCCATTGCATTACCCCTAGATTTAGTTTTTTTTTGTTCTTTGATTTTTTTTTATCAATAAAGTATTTAACTTTATATGTATTAATTCAACATTATACAAAATATGTACTCATTTTGTAGTCAAAGAACCTCGATATTAAAACATCGTGCCGATATAACTTTGTCGAAGTATACTAAGTTGAAGTCTTGTAGTAAGATTCATTACAAATAATAACTCATGTTTTTAAATCTGATTCTTTGATTGGGCATTTTTTAAATAAAAAAAATGTAATGTAAGATATTAGGGTTCAAGTATGACCTTTTCAATGTTTCCTAACACCTTAAAATAGAGAAAAAGTAGAGCACGATGATAGGGACACATAAATAGCGATGAGAACAACACGAAGAGGGCAGTACTAAGGCACGACAACAACAACTACCCTAGGACACAACAATGACGAAAATTGGGCAGTGCTAGAGCAATCCGAAAGGAGAGAACTTTGAAGTGCATTGAGTGTGAAGTTAGTATTGGACGAACGAGAGTAGAGAAAATTTGAAATCATTATGCCAATAATAGGATCCAAGTGACATAGTATTTGTTTTTAAAATTAAAAGTATCAACTTTCTATGTTAGTTATAAGTATAACTGACATGAAAAATCTTTTAATTTATTACAAAATTTTACTCCAACTTTTTATGTGAATTAAAACTAGTAAGTAAAATCTTCTATTTTATTATGAAATCGTCATTACGCTAATTTTCTATATTGATTCTAGTAATAATTATATAAAAAATCTTATCTTATATACATTTCTATCATTTAGTCATTTTTTATGCTAATAATTAGTATAATAAATAATAAAAATTAATTATTTTTACACTAGTGAGATTTTTTTACGAGAGTGTTATAATAACACTTTTAATGTATAAACCAGTTTATACAAGAAAAATTATGTTTTGACAAATTTTGATAAATTTGACAAAATTTTTATAAATAGAATTAAAAAAAGAAATTTTTATTTTTAAGTAAAATGAAATAATAAAATTGTACTTTTTTATTTTGGTTTGTCAATTTGTTAAAAAAAATTTGTTAAAGTATATTTTCCTTCATATAATTTTCTTTGCCCAAATAAATTAAACATCAGAACAACAATTTTTAATAATTTTGATCTAAGCAAGATGAATATATGAAAGGAGATTTATTTCACAGAAGAAACAAAAATGTTGAATGAGTTGGTGGTCAGTCCCTGAGCTCTGAGTGCCCTTGAATTTATCTATCTATGAACAAAAGACAACCGAAAAAGTAACAAATAGACTCTTTAGCAAGTTGTTATAAATGCATTCTTTGTCAGATTTTAAAATTTATTAAAACTATAATTTACAGTAAATTTATTTTTATGTATTAAATTTTTATCAATTTTTTTATTTCAAAATTATTTTTAATAAAGAAAGAAGTTAAAATATTTTTTTAATTTCTATTGAAAAAGTGCTTTTAATTTTAATTATATAATTTTTGTTTTATAGCCTTTTTAAACGTGAAAGTTATTATTTTTTATCTTTAGTATAACATAATAATAACTAACCATGTAAAATAAATAAAATAATATTATATAGTAAATAACCTTTTAAAAAGAAAAAGAAAACTATATTGCAAGCTGTCACCTATCTCCAAAATGATTAAAGTTAGTGATTTTAAACTTTTTTTTAAAGTACCAAAATTCACAATATCATAAAAGTTAAAAATAATAATTTTAAATTTTATAGTAAAACGTTATAAATGCTTAAATAAAAGTTTTGTACTATAGTGCGATATATAACATTATAAATTTAAGATTTTATGATAAAATATTTATAATTTTATATTTTAAATAAGATTTTAAATCATAAAAAAAGCATGAACCACTGAATGGAACATTAATAAAGTATGAATAATAGAATATCATTTTAAATTGCATTTTATGATTTTCATAAGTTTTAAGATATTGTTTAACTATTTTTCTCCATTCAAGGGTTTTTCTCTAAGATAGACATATTCTTTTAATCCGTCTTATATGATAATATAATTATAATATACTATTGATCGTATTAAATATATTAATATTATATTCTTTTGAAGAAATTTATTATTAAGAGAAATTATAAAGGCATTTGAAAATAGGTTTTGTGTTCAGTTCTAAGAATTTTTAAATTGTTTATAAAAAAAATTGAAAAAGTAAATACATTGCATTTTTATTATAATTGTTATAAAAAATATTTTTTAAATATTTTTTATAAAATAAAACTAACTCATCTGAATATATTCTGAGATTATTTTCAACATAAAAAATAATTTGATAATCTTACTTTTTCTTTTAATTAAATTAAATTTTTAATCTATCACATCAATCAAATATTTTACAATTTTTCACAAATTTACTTCTAAATTCTTCATTTTCATCTTAAATCTCTTAAGTGAACAATACAAACTTTACCTTCTAATTCATTTTTATTGATCTCACTTATGATAAACAATTAAAGAAATAAAATGAAATTGTATTAAATAAATAAACATAAGAAAATTTTATTAAATTAAAATGTTTGAAACTAATATTTATAACAATATATAAAAAAGATTTTTCCTTTTGTGTCCATATTTCATAATGTCAATTCTACCCTTTACAATATAATTATTTATTAAATATTTTAAAATTAATGGTTATTTTTACCTATTTTCTATAAAACTGTATCTTTTTTTTATTCATCAACAATTAATTTATCTATTCATTTCACTTTATTTTTAATACATAAAATTTATTTTATATATTAATTTAATAACATTATATTATTATCACCTACTAACATTCATATTTAAAAAAGGGTTAAACATGTTTTTGGTCCCTTAATTTTCAGTGAATTTTGAAATTAGTCTATTTCGAAACTTTAGACCAATTTAGTTATTCATCTATCGAAATATGTGGATTTAGTCATTTTAATCAAATTTTGTTAAGTTTATTTGACATTTCAAATGCGTTTCATAATAGTATTTGACTTAACATTAAACAAAAAATATGTCAAATAATATAAACAACTCGAATACAATCCTGAAATGCGTACAAAATATCAAATAAACCCAACAAAATTTGATTAAAAGAACTAAATTCATGTATTTTAAAAAATGAATGACTAATTAGTTCAAAATTTTAAAATAGATAAATTTTAAAATTTAATGAGATAAAAACATATTTAATTTTTAAAAAATATATAATTCTTTGTGTGTAAGAAGATGTAAATTTATTTTAATTAGATTTGTTATATCTAGGAGATTAGACTAGTCATGAGAATGAGTCCAGCAGCACCCATAGTATGAATAGAATTTATTGAACAGAAGAGAGTGAAATAATTTTGACATTTTGACTGTATGGGATGATGGGATGAAAGGGATGGATGGAATCGATGGACAGGGATTGGTTGGAGAGAAGGTGAGAAAGGAGGAACGTTGATGAGGTGGAAACAAAAAGAGTGGGTCCCAGTTTCTTAAAAGTTCACTTTACACGCCACCCTCCCTGCGAGCCTTGCAGCGGATCCTTCGCTCCATGTGTGGTGGTCTGGATGGGAAAAGACGATAGTGGGGCAGACGGAGAATGGGTTGTGGAGGGCAAATCGGGGAACAAACCCACTCCCAACGACTTGTCGCACTCACAAAAGGGGTTAGTGCAGTGTGAGGGAGCAAAGCGTGACACTCTCGTACATCTCAACATTGCCCTCCTTGTACTAATGTACTTCTCTCTATATTATTATTACCTTTTTCACCATTTCTTATATATTATTATTACAATTAATTAACAGTGAAATCAAAAAAAGGACAAAGAAAATAATTAATGTTAAGATTGAGGGAGATCTGGATGATAAAATTGGAAATCAGAAATGGAAAAATGGGAGGGGGAAGAGGCCATACTGAGATACTGATACTGATACTGTGTACTCACTGCCTAAAAGCAATGTATGAGAGCCATAAGTGGATGGGCCTCATGTGCCCTTTCACTCTCTCAGTCGCATCACCAGACAGTATCAAGCCACACGACCCCCACGTGTCAGACATCCTAACCTGATTTTTTACTGCTCCCACGTTAATTTGTCGTCCCAGGATGTCTCTCCCCCACGCGCTTCCCCTCACCGTCCAACCCAACACGACATGCACACTCCCTCCCTCAACAACACAACACACCAACATTAAACACCTCTTCAATCGATCTCAATCCCAACCAACCCCTCTCATCCTAGATCGTTTTTGTCTACTTTTTTTTTTTCATTACCACTCCTCTTATCACTCTAATATTATATCAATTATAGTAACATATATCATTTAAGACTGATACCGACCTCTACCTGTTTTTTCCTTATTTCTTTTCTTTAATTTCATTTTTTAATCTCTAAAAGGTTCAATTTAGTTTTTAGCGCTTTTAAAATTGTTTATTTCGATGCCTTTTATAATGGTAGGATTTTTTAAACAAAATTTGATGCAGCTGTTAAGTGTAAAAACAAACAAGATGAGTTGTTCAATTATTTTTGTATTGTACATCAGATTTATCAAATATTGAACAAAATATCTATAAAATTGTGATATTAAACCTATAATTCTACCTAAAATGTCCTAATACTTTTACTTTGTATATAATAGATATAATAAGTCATGTGACAATCAAATAAAATTAAATAAAGGTTCTGGTAAACAACACATAATGATCTTTAATATCAACTTCTGAAGTTGATTTTAAGTATCTGGATGTGATAATTATTTGTTGAAATGTATTTATCAATGAAAACATTGATATTTATATACAATATACAGTAATTAAAGAAATATAGTTTTATATGTACAGTAAACAGTGATTTGGTAGCTATCAAGTTGGAGGAGGAAGCAGTGTTGGATGGTGGATGAATCATAGTTGGGGTCACTTTTGACAAATATTGGTGTGTCCAATCTAGTGGCAACTTACAAACACTATCAAAATATATTACAAGAGACTCATCAAACATGATTTAGACAAGGGGTATGCTTAGATTTGTCTAAGATCTTCTGTCCATCCACAAAGGTATATATATATATATATATATATATATATATATATATATATATATATATATATATATATATATATATATATATATATATATATATATAACTTTTTTAAGGTACACATAAACCTAGCATATTAAAATACAATTTAATTATTAAAAAATAATTATTTTTATTTTTAATATTGTTTTATTCTTGCTTACTTTGTTCATTGAAATAAGGTATAAAACTCAACAATAGAAGATTCTATTAAAAGAAATGTTAATAGAATTATTAAGAGAATTTGCTGTGATCTCCAATAGATTTTTGGTGTGATCTTTACTAACTGTATTTATTAAAGAACATGATGTTCTTAGTAAGATCTAAAATATAATTATGATTTTTTAAAATAATTTTATATTTTTAGATAGTAAATATATTTATTTTATTTTTTATATTTATTAATTTGTAGGTTCAGGTGCATACATGTGCAAAATAAATTTTATTTTAGATGAAATGGGATAAAAATGTAGATATTACAGTACTGTGATTTGTAAAAGTAAAACTATTTAGAAAATCTAGGTTGAGATGTTAAATGGCAGTTGAAACAAATTTTAGTGGATCATATTTGATGAAAAAACCAAGAAGGATGTCCCTTTTATTAACACATTTGAAACATGATCATGCTCAATTTCGTACATTTTTTTTTTACGTATTTTTTTTAACATATAATTTACTCTGATGAGAGTTTCATATTCATATTCATGTTTTAGATTTTGAATGTAAAAAAACAAAAGTTATTTAAAATAATTTTGAATTAGGTGTAAATGGTAAGTTTATGTTTGATTTGATTTCAAATAATTAATATATATTAATTATACTCTTTTTCTATTGCATTTTATGTAGCATCAAACTGAAATAAATATTTATTTATTGAAGGCTTAAACTAGGATATAAAGATCTTTGTCCATAAAAAAAAAACAATATTGATCTTATTCAACTATTTGCTTGTTATTGAATAAGCTGTTATTTAAGTAATAATCTTATTATTGAAAAGGATACATTATGATAATTAACTTAATTTTTTTAATTTCAAAATATAAAACACTAACTAGCTATATTTTGAAGGAAAAGATAAAATATAAAATTTGTAAAAAAAAAAAATAGAAAGACTGAAGTTGTATTTTAACTTTTAATTCTTTTATCCAATTAAACATTATTGTGTGTATGGTGTAAAACTATGAAGACTAGATTAGTTATCTATCAGTTAATAAAAGATGTTAAATGAATAATTAGTTAGTATTAAAAATAATGTAAAATGATTAAAAGACATAGAAAGAACATGATGGTTGCTGGATTGTTAAATACAATTAGTCCGTATAACCAATAAGTAGATCACGTGATTTTAAATTGGCACACCATCAAACTAAAAGGAACATCTCAGTTCAATTCTCAATAGTATGTGTCTGATGTCGCATCAGACTCTTCTCATATCTTCTAAGCCTAAACAAATAAACTCTGTACTTTTCCTATTTATGTGTTCTTTACAAAATTTAATATTAGCTCATAATGAGGAAATAGATGATTCATTTCTTAGAAATCAAATATCCACCCATAAAGCAAGCATTGATTATTATTTATATACTTTTATAAAAAATGTTTTTTAAAATATGAATTAAAGTTAGTACCCTAGATTAAATAAAATCTGAATAAGAGTGTATAAGAGAAATATATATAAAAACAGTTTTTATGATTTAATTTGAACAATAAAAGAATAATTGAAAGAGAAGTAAGAAGGTAAGGTAAAAGTTTTGAAAGTATATATTCTAATTCTTGTGTTGAAGGGAAAGAGAAATAGAAAGAAGTGGGTAAAAGCAAAAGGGAATGGGTAGTACATCATACCCTATACACCAAAGCGGCAATGGCGCGTGCATTAATCACCCCACTCAATCTAGTAACTTACTTTTTCCAAAGAGATTTCGTCAAATATTTCCTCCAAAAAAACTACTACACTGCACACTACAACTATACTAACTCTCCTATTATTTTCATTCCCCACCCTCTGTATCATACACCTTCCAAACAAACTCCTAATTTTCTTAATTTAAGTTATTACTATTTATTATTTATTTTTTATTTTCATTATTAGTCCATCAATCAATTCTTATTAGTATTGTTCACCTGTACATGTATGCAATCTATTTGCCTTCTAGCATGTAACAAAAACATCATAAACATAAACACAAGTATAACTATAACTATAACAGTTATGATTTGAGGTATAACAGTTTCTCTCCCTTGTGTTGTGACCCTATATATTCGATAACCACCATCTCCCATACTCATCTCTTCCTTCGCTTTCCAACCTCAGAAGAAAGAAAGTTTCTTCCTTCGGTCCTCTCCTTTTCTTCTTCTTCTTCAATTCTCTGTTTGAAAAATACACTCTTCTTCGATGACAACGCACATTGATAACCTGTGGGTGTTGGCCTTGGCCTCCAAATGTACTCAAGAGAACATTGCATGGTCACTCTTGATCATGGCCTCTCTCTGGCTCACCATGACTTTCTTCTACTGGTCTCACCCTGGTGGTCCTGCTTGGGGTAAGTACTACTCCTTCCATTACTGGAAAAAGCCCACTTCAACCTCATCCAACAACCTTAACCTTTCCTCGGATACTGACAAAATCATTCCCGGTCCCAAAGGCTACCCTATTATCGGGAGCATCACCCTCATGATCTCCCTCGCGCACCACCGTATCTTTACCGCCGCCAAGGCATGCAACGCCATCAGGCTCATGGCCTTCAGCCTCGGAGACACACGTGCCATAGTCACGTGCCACCCCGATGTCGCCAAGGAGATTCTCACCAGCTCTGTCTTTGCTGATCGTCCAATCAAGGAATCTGCATACAGTCTCATGTTCAACCGTGCCATCGGTTTTGCCCCATACGGTGTCTACTGGCGCACACTCCGCCGCATAGCCGCCACGCACCTCTTCTGTCCCAAGCAAATCAAGGCCTCCGAGCTCCAACGGGCAGAAATCGCGGCTCAAATGACCCGCTCCTTCGCCAACCGCCATGGTGCCTTTCAGCTTCGCCAGGTTCTGAAAAAAGCTTCTCTTAACAACATCATGTGGTCTGTGTTTGGACAGAGGTATAAGCTGGATGAGGCAAACGCAGAAATGGAGGAGCTTTCCCAGTTGGTAGAACAGGGGTACGATTTATTGGGTACCCTTAATTGGGGCGACCACCTCCCTTTTCTCAAAGACTTTGACCTCCAGAAAATCCGGTTCACTTGCTCAAAACTCGTCCCCAAAGTGAACCGGTTCGTTGGTTCAATTATCGCCGACCATGAAGCCGACATAACCCAAACCAACCGCGATTTCGTTCATGTTTTGCTCTCTCTCCAAGGTCCAGATAAATTGTCTCACTCCGACATGATTGCTGTCCTCTGGGTAAGTTTAATTTAATTCCTACCAAAATTAATAATATAAATTTAACCTGAGAACTTAATTACTCACTGCCGCATGCATGTTCCTAAATAATATATAAATAAATAAATGTCTAATTGGTGATGTAAGGCTATTTTATTACATGTTCCTAATTTTTAATTTATTTTTTTGACAGGAAATGATATTTAGAGGGACCGACACGGTGGCGGTTTTGATTGAGTGGATATTGGCGAGGATGGTGCTTCATCCCGAGGTGCAAAGGAGGGTGCAAGAGGAACTGGATGCGGTGGTTGGTGGTGGGTCACGTGCCTTGACAGAGGATGATGTGGCCATGACCGTTTATCTTCCGGCGGTGGTGAAGGAGGTTCTGAGGCTGCACCCTCCAGGCCCGCTTCTCTCCTGGGCCCGTTTGGCCATAACTGATACCACCATTGATGGGCATCATGTGCCCGCAGGGACCACGGCTATGGTTAATATGTGGGCCATAGCACGGGACCCGGATGTATGGGTGGACCCACTTGAATTTAAGCCGGAGAGGTTCGTGGGTTTGGAGAACGAGTTTTCTGTTTTTGGGTCGGATCTGAGACTTGCTCCATTCGGATCGGGTAGAAGGACTTGCCCTGGGAAGACTCTGGGTTTGAGTACCGTGACCTTCTGGGTGGCTAGTCTCTTGCACGAGTTTCAATGGATACCCTCTGATGAAGCCAACGGTGTTGATCTAACGGAGGTGCTCAGGCTCTCTTGCGAAATGGCCAACCCCCTCACCGTTAAAGTCCGTCCCAGGCGTGGACTCAGCCCTTGAAATAATAGTAGCAGTGTTTAAGTTTGTCTAAGTTATTAACTTGAAACTCTTTGTTTTAATGGGAAGAGAAAAAAAGAAAAAAAAAAAAAAGGGAA
>Ga0209589_1005992_pt1 | contig 20353 bp, 6 predicted proteins | sample CowpeawhiteBW_FD_187525 | JGI IMG/M metagenome (GOLD analysis project Ga0209589, IMG submission 187525) | Root nodule microbial communities of legume samples collected from California USA - Cow pea white BW (SPAdes) (version 2) | ecosystem: Host-associated > Plants > Roots > Nodule | place: USA... | reverse complement strand
TGTAACTGCTGCCATCTTCCAGAGTAAACTGCATCTCGCACAAAATTCCAAAAATTGCGTTCTACCACTTCAATTAAAGCTCTTTGAGTGTAGAATCCAACGCAACAAGAACCAACTCATTTGGACACCTGTAGAGAAAGTTATGATCAAAACAAGCAGCAAAGGTCAGTGCTGAAAAATCAGCGTTTTTCTGCCAGCGCCTAGCGGAAGAAAGATAGCGCTAGGCGGGAATGTGACAGTGGAAAATGATCCTTTAAGATGCGTCGGGCGGTAATAAATACCGCCAGGCGATACTGCAGCTTTGAAGACAACTTTAAAATATCACATTTTTTAAGCTAAGATTGAAAGATAACGGAAACTAAAATGGCAAGTGAGTGCAATAAGCTTCAATATGAAGGTATAGAAATTGAGTTATCACCTACTAATTTAACTAAAGTAAATGCAACAAAGTATAATATAGTTTTAATTTGTTTCTTTGTATGTAGATTAAATTATCTTCTAAACAAACTCTCTATCGTAAAGATTGAAGTATTGTAATCATATACCTTGAAACGAACTAAGTTATGTCAGTATGTTATATGAAGTCACTAAGATTTTTATTTTAGCATAAGGTTGAAGTGTAATAGTTTCTTCCATGCTTTAAGTTTGATAAATCAACTAAGGCAAGTGTCTAGACTCGAGAGTTCTCCTCAAAAGAAGGGCCTTACCTTTCATCCTCTAATTCCATTCTTCCTTTTTTGTTTAGGCCCATCAGAGTCAAGAATATGCATAAGGTTTGCATGCTTTACACCAGCACTACGCCATGTAAATAATTCCACTTTGTTCTAGATTTCATAGTAGCCTCTATAAGTTGTGTATCCTTGATAGTCCAACCAAATTTCTTTTTGATGCTAACTACCAAAACTTTCTATGCCATTGAATAAATTAGTCACATATTCTTTGCTCAAAATGCTGATAGTGCTTTGTGTGTTCTTCAAGGTTCCAACCTTGGATGGAATGGATCTACATTCTGATTCGGAGTTATTGCGGTAATGATATTATGGATGTCTAATGAACACATTATTCTGTTTGAGAACCTTTTCTTTCTATATATAAGTACTCTGAATTTCATACCCGTTGGGGACATGATGCTATCGTAATATGTTTATGTTCAAGGACAACTGGTACTTAGATATGGAATGGATCAGTAATGGTAGTGATGAGGGTAAGGAGTGTCCAGTTTCCAATTCCATAACTATATGAACAAATCGAAAAGATGAATGGGCAACATGAAAATCCTCAAAGTGGCAATAGTAGAAAACGCAAGAGTAGATGGGAGGAAAAACCATAGAGTAAGTAAATGAATCTCTTGCGTAATGTTTTGCCATTTTAAGTAAGCTAGGGTTTTAAACATCCATTTTTTATTCGTGAGACACTGGTTCTGCATAGGGGCATCAAGGCCAGCAATGTTTTGCTTAATAAGGATATGAATGGAAGGCTTGGTGATTTTGGGTTAGCCAGAATGCACAACCATGGAACAGTGGGGTACATGTTTGGCATATTGATTTTAGAGGTTTTGTGTGGAAGGACAAGTGATGAACGTTTTGGATGAGAAGAACGATGAAGATGATTCAGAAATTGAGAATATGGATAGTTATATTTGCTCCAATAGTTGAAATCATAGGATATATTGTTTGAGTGTTCCCGATACTTTAACTATGCCTCACACCCAAATTTTCAAGATATTGGTAACTCTTCTTCAATGTCTCTCTCACTTGGTCTGAATATGTAATTGAGGGTAGCTAAACCTCTGTCATGAATGACAACGCATGATTTGTTCATTAGCTCATTGTTGTGTCAAACATTGGATTCATTTTTCGGGAGTAAGAATTGAATTATTTTTACGATACAATTATACAAGTCTAATTTTATGGTTTTTGATTTTTTAATAGTACTAAATGTACCATTTTAAATTTTTATCTGATATGGTATGCTTGATTGCATCTATTATCAATATAATTTTATACTCCAACGTAACTCTTGACCAAACCAAACCCTACCCTGATTTTATAATTCATGACACTATTAAAGAAGGAATCAACTAGCTATTATCTCAAAAGCTATCATAAAGTTGTCTTCATGTTATAGCTTAGTTTCCACTGAATCAACTAGATAAAGGTTATAACATAGTATTAATTTTATGTGTTGAATGACCAAATTTTCCATCCCAGTGGTCCTATACTAGAAAATGTCAACATTTCTCTTTCTCATTTCATGTTGGACATTATCCAAACATCACTCTTTTGCTTTTGGAAAACGTATGATAATTTTTTTTTCCAGAAAACTAGCCAAAGATTTACCTCAGAGCTGAAAATTGAATGATTTCATGGTACTCTCACTAATAAATTGTTTAGGAATATAAGTAGATAAATTTTTTATTATTTTTAATTTTATTTTATCTATTATTATTTATTTTGATATTAAAAATATAATTAACTATTTTTTAATTTAATTTTATAATTGATATACTTTTAATTTTAATATATTTATTATATAATTTTTTTTATTTTATTTCACTTATAATTTATTTCAATATTGAAAATACAATTAACTATTTTATTACAGTTTAATATAGTTGATATATTTTTTTATTTTAATAGCTATTGTAGTTTTATTTTATTTTAATATTTTTACTACATATATTTATTTATCCAAATATTACTTAAAAAAAGTTCTCAAACCTATAATCATTTATATATTTGATTATTATTACACAATTTAATATTCAATAATCTATATATAAAAATATTTTTAATATATCTCATTATTTAATGAATACATTATTTAATATGTTATCATGTCTTTTGCTTCCTCACTATATTTATATATTATTATTAAAACAAATTTAAAATATTTATTCAAAAATATATTTAATTATATTAATTTCATTATGTAATATATTGTAGTGAGCTTTTACTATATTAATTTGAGTTGATTATTCATACTTTTGTTTAGAATAGTTTAATTTCTTTTTTTCTGATTCCATATGCACACCTTATTAATATATATATATATATATATATATATATATATATATATATATATATATATATATATATATATATATATATATATATATATATATATATATACACACACACGTGTGTTTATTTAAAATTTTAACATCAATTTAAGGTTGTATTTATTTTATACGGGACCATGTTACACATATGTCTACATTTTACTCTAACAATATAGGTGCATACGCATCTTATTTTAATATAATATATTTGTCTATATCTACATGTGTTGTGGTGATGATCTCTGAATGTGTTGGACTCATTTTTCATTTATAATATAGCTCTGTTATCTTTGTACTCTGGAGATATATGTAGTTATGTATTGTATTGAGGATGAACAATGAGTTTAAATTTCTTGGTGGTTGTGATGATAGCCCTATGCACTTATTATACTTTATCCAGGATGGACAATGGATTGATTATTATGTTCAATTTTTTATATTTACATATGTTTCTATTTAAAAAATTTAACATCAATTTCATATTATATTTATTTTATACGAGACCATATTACACAATATGTCGACATTTTACTTTAACAACGACTTGTACATACGTATTTCACTCTAATATAATATACATGTGTTTCTATTTAAAAATTTTAACATAAATTTCATGTTGTATTTATTTTTTTTCGGGACCATATTATACAATATACTTATATTTTACTTTAACAACAACCCATACATATTTTAACATAAAAATAATATTATTATTTACTCTTAATTAATTCATTATAAAAATAATATTAATTAATTATTTAATTTTTATTATATTATTTAATATTGTATCATATTTTTTGTAAAAGGGTTAGACCACCCCACAAGTGTTCTACTATATTAATTAATTAGTTATTTGCTCATAAGAAAAAAAAAATTTACTTGTGTTTCTAAGTAAAAATTTTAACATCAATTTTATGTTGTATTTATTTTTTATGGGACCATGTTATGCCTACATTTTACTTTAACAACAACTTATGCATACACATTTCATTCTAGTATAGCATACATGTTTTTATATCTACATGTGTTTCTATTTAAAAATTTTAACATCAATGTCATGTTGTATTTATCTTGTATAGGACCATATTACACAATATGCTTACATTTTACTTTAACGACGACCCATGCATAAACATTTCATTTTAAGATAGCATACATGTTTTTATATCTACATATGTTTCTATTTAAAAAATTTAATATCAATTTCATGTTCATTTATTTTATGCGAGACCATATTACACAATATGTCGACATTTTACTTTAACATCGATTCGTGCATATGTATTTCATTCTAATATAATATACATTATACATGCATATGTTTCTATTTAAAAATTTGAACATTAATTTCATGGTGTATTTATTTTATACAGGACTATATTATACAATATACTTATATTTTACTTTAACAACAACCCATACATACTTTAACATAAAAAAATAATATTAAAATAATATTATTTACTCTTAATTAATTCATTATAAAAAAATAATAATAATAAATTATTTAAATTTTATTATATTATTTAAATATTACATATATATATATATAATAAAATATAATTACATAAATAAATAATTTATTCAAATATAACAATAATTATATTAATTTTCATAATCTAAATTAAAAAAAAAAGACCCGTGCATCATACTAGTTATACATAAAATATTCAATGATTACATATGACACTTATACCTCCAATTATATATTAATTATCTTTTTCTTAATATATATATATATATATATATATATATATATATATATATATATATATATATATATATATATATATATATATATGCCTTTAATTAAATTCTGTACCATTATATATCATCTAAATCCCTCTAGTGTACATTATTACACATAACCAAAACTCAATCAACAATTAATTCATGCATATACGCTTCAAAATTCTACCACACAATGGCTACATAATGACTACATTTTAGTCTTTCCCAAATTAAAAAAAAAAACAAAAAACAAAAAACAAAAACAAAAGAGGTAGTAAGTTTATAATCATTAAATCATAACTATTGGAAATCAAACATCCCAAACTTAGGCTAAAATGTTAAATTTTCAATGATCACAATAATTTCTAGAATTTGAGTAATCTAACTAAGGGTTTTTAGAAGTCGCATACACCCATCATTCATACAATTCATAAGTCATCATCTTATAAACTAATGACACGTTGACAAATTCATTATGGAAGTTGTTGCATACAAGGTATTTTCCACCAAGTTCTCCTTCTTTATGCAATCCTCCAACATAAAGGTAGCTTATGAGAAAAAAAATGTAGTTGTCAAATAAAAAAGAGCTATGAGAAGAATCCCTAAAAAGACTCCCTAAAAAGACAAGACAAAATATGAAGGGTTAAATATGATTTTGGTTACTTAATTTTTAGTGAAAATTGAAATTAGTCTATCTTTGAAACTTTGGCCCAATTTAGTCCCTCAATCTTAGAATTGTGTGAATTTGGTCCTTTTGACAATTTTTTTAAGTTTATTTGATGTTTCAAACGCATTTCATGGCCTAAAGAAAACCTTATATTATTGGACCCAAAATACAAAGCCCAAAATTAAACCATAATATAATATTTACAAATACAAAGTCCTAGGCTAGGTCTTCACGTTCTCCTTAGTCCATGTGAACTTCAGGTTAGGCTTGTTATGCTCAAAAGAGGTCAAATCTTCTTGTATCCTCCTAACCATAATTCTAGTTGTAGGACCATCGACTATAGGTATGTCATCAGTATTATAATGGTCATGCTTGAGAATACAATTTAATTAAGTATTTAGAAAACATTTTGTTTTTATGATATAATGATAATGTTACTTGTCGAGTTTTCCTAAGTTACAAGTCCTTTCCTTGCCTTTCTTGGAGTCATGAAAAAGTGTTTCAAGTAGAGATGTCAAAATGAGTTTCAACCCGTGAGCCAACCCGGCTCACCACGGATTCGAGACGGGTTGGGTTGAGAAAAATTCAGTTTTTTCAAAAGTGGGTTGAATTCAACCCCCGCTCACTTAACCCACGGGTTAAATGGCTTCGAGCCGGGTTGAAGGTGGGTTGACCCACTTAACCCACCAACATTTTTTTACAATTTTTTTTAATAATTATTTACTACTAATAATAATTATATATGTTCACAATTTCATATTTTTAAATGCTAGAATGTTGCTCAATAGAATTTGAATAGTTTGAATGTTTAATTAATTTGATTGTCAAGTTATATATGTAGATACTTTAATCTTTAACTTTATAGTAAATTACTCAAGCAATCGCCTTATAAACAATTTTTTCTAAATTAACATAACAAAAATGTGTAGTTTTTTATTTATATTTCGTTGAATAGTATGATAGAAAATGTGTAATATTAACCATGTTTTTTTGGACTATATGGATACTTTCTTGGAAACAATTCATCATATATTGGTGGTGAGCATGATGAAAACATTGGTTCTTGATTTTACTGTGATTATCATCTCATGGGTTGCTTAAAAAATTATTTAGATATTTGAATACTAAAAAATAAATACATAAATAATTATTTTTATGTGGATTGGTGAGCCAACCCACTTAACCCACCAACCCGTGGTGGATTGAGCCGGGTTACAAAATTTTTTGTTCACCATAAAGTGAATCAGGTTTGATTCACTCATTTTCAACCCGGCTCGTGGTGAGCCAATCCGTGTGAGCCGGTTGGCTCACTTTGACATGTCTAATTCCAAGTGACCTTCAAGAGTGTTCCAAGTATTAAAGAAAATCATCAAGTAGACATATCGTAACCTTTTTTTCAGTTAGAACTTTAATGCTAACCTTCTTTTCTTTTAACTCAATTTGGTCTTCAAGTTTTCTTTTATCTCAATTTGGTCCTCATTTTCTTAAAAATGATTTAATTTAGTTCTTACCGTTAGTTTTGACCAAACGGTGTTAAAGTCAACAACACATGTCAATTTATGTTTTTTTTTAATATTTTGATTTTTTTTTTGAATTTTTTTATTTTTTTGATTTTTTACACGTGTCACTTCACAGTTGTACCACGTGTCAAAATGATTCAATTTGGTTCCTATATTTGTTGTTAGTTTCAATTCAGTCCCAATTTTTGTATAAATGAAGCAATATTGTCCTTCCTTAAATTAACACTCAATTTATTTTTTTTATAAATCTTATGGTGATATTCTTACTAAAATTAACGTTTTTATTAAATATTTCTAGAAATATTTTAAATTAACTTTAAATTATATACAAAACATTAAACTTTGGTTTTGTTTTGAACTTGAAATTTTGTTCCTAAACTTATGCATGAGAAGTTATTTGATTTTTAATCTTCATTATGTTTGTATAATATGATACACTTGATGCCTTTATATATGATGACGAAATTGTTAATTGTTGAAATTAAGTTTGACGTTTAACTTTGTTTAATAATAAAACTAAAAAAAAAAGCTTGTTTAAAAATATTTCTACAAATATTTAATAAAAATGTCAATTTTATTAAGAACATCATCATAAGATTTATACAAAAAGTAAATTGAATGTTAATTCAAGGAGAGACAATATTGCTTCAGTTTTACAAAAAATGTGACTAAATTGAAACTAAAAACAAAGATAGAGTCCAAATTGAATCATTTTGACACGTGACATAACTGAAGTGACACATGTAAAAGATAAAAAAATTAAAAAAAATAAAAAATAAAAAAAAACCAGAAATTGACATGTGACATTGACTTTAACACCGTTTGGTCAAAATTAACGGCAATGACCAAATTGAATCATTTTTACAAAAACAAGGACCAAATTGAGACAACGAAAAATTGAAGGACCAATTTGACACTACTTGACAAATACAAGGATCAAAAGAGTAATTTAACCTTTTATTTTTCTTCTCTCTTTTTTTATGTTTTTCATTTTTTGTAATTCAAAACAACTTCCAAGGCCACCATACATAATGAATAATCCAAGAACCAACACAAATATGCACACCCACACCATACTTGATTGAGCATCCATTCCCAAAACAATTCCAAAGCCTCAAAATTTCCTACGGTATGTCAATCATGGTTTTAATGGCTAAGGGCTTGTAATTAGCTATAAGATAATGAAACAGGGTAAACAGGCTCAAAAAAGCTATCAAAGGAAATAATTTAAGGTAGGCTTATCTGGCTAGAGGCTCATCTGGCTAGAGGCTCATCAGAATAAAACTGCCTAAATCATCTCCAAACATGCATGTGAATAAAGAAGTATCAGAAATAGTCAAGTCAAGGCCAGTATGCAAGCAATCAAGAGGCATAACACATAAGAAAGAACAAAGAGTGGCTCAAAACCTCACACAAGGTAATACCAAAATACATATCTCTTGTAGAAGAAGAAAAACAAGTGAAGAAAAACATGTAGAAAATAAAAGTTGCTGAAGAAGAGCCATGGGAGTGGAGAAGAGCCATGGGAGTGAAGAAGATGGGGTTAGAGTGAAGAACTTTCATAGCTTAGAGAAAAACATGTTGTATTTGTGGTTGATGGAGGGTGAGAGGAGGAGAGTGAAAAGGAAATGAATTTGTGAGTGAATGATGAGAGGTAGATTTAGGTAATGAGGTTTTGAATTTTGATTATGATTTATTTTTTTGTAGTGTAAAATTTGAAATGAGTAATTAGTGTTATTTCTGATTATAGAGAAAGAAATTGAATGGAAGTAAAATTTGAATGAAAGATTTATATATATATATATATATATATATATATATATATATATATATATATATATATATATATATATATTATTTAATTAAAAACTTGTTGATGGTTAGTTCTCTGTTTGTATATAGTATAGATACAAAGATTAATGAAAATAATCTCTAATATATTTTTGAAACAATTTTTATTTAGTATTTGTGATATACAATTATTTTATGCGTTAATCTTTTCTGTCCCTTGAAAGCGTCGTTTGCCGTGGAAATTACAATTTAGCACCGGTTTTCAAAAGTGCATCTTGCGGTTCCACAACATCGCTCAACAAATAAATAAATGAACCTTTTATTACTTTTTTTAAAAGCAAAAAATTATGAATCAGTTATCAAACATATTTCTCAAATAACATAGTTTATTGGAATTCAAATCCTACATTACTTAATTAAAAATACAAACTAGTATATTCATACAGTTTAAAAATCAATTCGACATTAAATTACTTAGAGAAAAGTAATTTTAACACATTTTCATAAACTAAACTAAAATTTTCTTTTAGAAAATGTTAAATTGTAAATTTTAAACAGTTATACCAACAAAAAAATCTAGAAAAGAAAAGAAAACCAGAAGAGTCATTTATAAAGAAAGTAAATAACCTAAAAAAGAACAAAAAAATGTTAGTGCCAAACAAACAGCGCATTGTATATTCGTTCACAACCTACCTCGACTCGCTAGTACAGCCTGGTCTGAACTTCCGAAACTGTCTCTTCTCACATCCAACAAACAAACCCTGGAAATTACCCCAACACCCTTACCCTCTTCCTACCATTCCTCTCCAAGAGGGGCAAAAAAGTATTTCCCATTCCCGACCCCAACAGAACCAAGTAACCAAAACCTTCCCTCATTCCCAATTTTTCTTCAGATCCGATTAAGCCCTAACCCTAGCTCCCAAATCGCTTTCAGCGAGAATGGGGGACTTCAACCTGGCGCTGGTGATCGTGGCGATCGTGGTATGCGTTATCGTATTCCTCGTCAACGTATATCTCCTCGTCAATTACCAGCACCCCGATGACTTTAACCAGGCCTACTTCCCCAAATTCGTCGTCGTTTTGGGGCTCTCCGTCGCCGCCATCTCCATCCTCATGCTTCCCGCCGACGTTGCCAACCGCCAGGCCTGTCGGCACTCGATCTACAATGGCGCGTGCAACCTCACGCTCCCCATGAAGGACCTCTGGCTCGCGGTGTACATCCTCGACGCGATCCTCGTCTTCTTCGTCATCCCCTTCGCCATGTTCTACTACGAAGGCGACCAGGACAAGTAAGTACGTTGTGCTTTAATTCAAATTTTAAACTTTTAAACTTTTCGTGATTTATTGAAAAAAATTAAAAATTTGTTTGATTTGAGGAAACGCAATGCGTTTTGTTTGTGTTGTGTGTAGGACTGTTGGGAAGCGGATTAAGAGCGCGTTGTGTTGGATGGTGACCACTGCGATCGTCTGCGCTCTTATTTTGGGGATTTTGTATGGTACGTTTTCGTGGTTTTGTTGGTTGTTTTATTTCGGATGTACCTTGTTTCTAAATCTGTTCTGAACGAGGTAGGGGTAAGATGGTTGTTTTGTTGCGTTTTTTTGCGTTTTTTTGGTAGCTGGTGTTCGGTGGGTTTGTTTGGTTGGGTGAGAGTTATGTGATAGTGAATGCAAATGTTGTTTGAGTGGTGATATATAATCACTGTATATAAACCATGCATCTTCTCAATGCCTATTATTTCTGTCTCTGTCTTTGTCGTACCTCATCATTTGCCCAATCATACTCACATTTATTTACTGTTGGGTGTCCATAGATTATTTTCCATGTTTTTGTGGATGGTTCAATGGGTGTGAACAGTGGGATGAAGATTTGGAAGTTGAGAGTGGAATTCGCAGAGTTGATACGCGTTAATGTGAGCGGATTTTTTCGTCTCATGCTGGTGATCACTCATTCGTAGGCATAGAAATCCATTGGTTGTGGCGCTGCTGCTTTCCTTGTGAAGCTATATACTGTGTGTCCATCTTGTAAATTGTATAACTCCTACATTAAGGAAAAGACAAATGGTGGGTTTTTGTGCTGTTTATTGCTTTGTTTGGGGCTGGGGGGTTGAGATAACCGAAGATATCAGTTGGTGAAGTTCCTTGCTGTATGAATGTTTAAGGATTATTTGGTAAGGAAAAGTTGTCTGTTGTGGATTAATGGTTGGGTTTTAAGCTAGTATAGGCTGGGTTGGGATTCTGTGTCGAAGAACAGAAAATTCTCATCGAAGGAGAGTGGATGCGAGAGTAGCTTATGTCATATATGAATTTGATGTGAGTTATGGACACATTGCTAAATACACAATAAGGGGGCAGGCATTTGATTCTGGCTGCCTACATTCTTCATAAATCATAATTAAATAAAATTTCAACCTGTTAGCATTAGTTCGTTAACTGTGTTTCAAGCCCAAAGGGCTCTTTCATGAAGATGTGTGTTATGAATATAAGACCATTCTTCATCCTCACAAATCCATAGGCATAATGTTGCAACTCGCAAGGTATTAATTTCACCTATGCACCAAATACCACCCTCTGAAATTTGTTATCATTAATTTTACTTCATTTTAATCAATATGACAAATATTTTTCATGGCTATAGTTATTATATGAGTGGAAGATTTGTTACTAAGTGTAAAATCTGTTTGTTCATTTTTAAAAATCCACAATTAATTTAACATTTCATATCCACTTTTGCTTCATGTGAGTATTGATCTGCGTCTGACTGATGTATTAGGACTTATTGGAAAGGTGGACTTTACTGTTAGGCATCTCTCTTCTACCACAAAGTCATTTCCTAGTACATGGGAGTTCAGCAGTAGTCAACCATGTATTGAAAACACACATCAGGTCTGTTGTTTCTCTCTCTCTTACCAAAAGTCCATATTTTTTCTCTCTTAAAAGGAATTTCTTTTTTTTTTTGCCTGTGCTCATTCTGATTTTTTCCCTTTGTCTGAAAAAAAGTGTTCTGCATACACTGCCAGTCCTTCATCAGAGAAAACCTGGACCATGCGTACTACCTTTCCAGAATATGTTGTTGCTCTTGCCACTATAGTTGGATCTGTGCTTTTTGCTGTAAGTTAATCCTATCTCATATGGATTTATGAGCAAGATATATCTTTTTTTTCCCTTTTCAAATGATCATACATTCTTTCAATTATCATATTTTTTCTTGTGAAAGTGTGTATGAATTAGGATATTGTGTTAGATCCTTTTGACTCCCTAAAAATTTAAAACTGATCCTATAAATTGCACACAAGCATAAACAACTGCTTATAATGACTCTGGTAATGCCTCGCATCCAAGGTCACAAGTAAATTTATTTCCTATTACTGATGTTAACAATCGATTTCTCACCATTCAATCCAGATATTTGGTGGTGTTGGTATTGCTTGTCTTCCATTGGGACTTATATTTTCTTTCATTCGGCGTCCAAAGGCTGTTATCACTCGTTCACAGTATATCAAGGTGCTATATTCTTTTAGAGCTGGAGACGTACTAAATGTAGATTGAATATGCTGTATTATATTTATCGTGTGGTTTGTTGTTTATGGTTGTAGGAAGCTACAGAATTGGGAAAAAAAGCAAAAGATCTGAAGAAAGCAGCTGAGTCACTTCGTCAGGAAGAAAAAGGTGGTTCAAAGGGTAGGAAATTTCGTAAAAATGTAAAATCAGTGGAAAAGGTAAACTAATATTGGTGCTCTAATGGTACTTTATACTTCCAGCATCGTGTTAAGTATTTTATGTGTACCATTGTTCACATGGACTGCCTTGTATTAATTTGATGTGTGCTTTTTCTAGTGGCTGGTCAAAGTTGTCTACAGTTTATGATTAATTTGTTTGTGGTTATGTTTTTAAACTTACTTATCTTTCATGATTTGCCAGGAGTTGCTTCAATTAGAAGAAGATGTCAAACTTCTTGAAGAGATGTACCCACAAGGAGAAAAGGTAAGTTCCTTGTACATACTGGACTTCTAGCCAAATACAATGTGCTATAGTTCCCCCACTTACTGATCCTGTATGAATGCAGGCTGAGGCAACATGGGCACTAACAGTTCTAGGGTATCTGGCAAAACTTGTTTTGGGAATTTTAGGGTAAGCAATGGCATATAACGATTGAGTTACCTGGAATGCTGGATACAGTAAACTGTCTGTGTGATGATTTTCAGAATGTTCTCTCCTGATAAATTTCACAAAGATGGATAGATAAATAGATTAAATAGTTTATTTTCATTAAAAATTGATAGAATTTAAATTAATGACGGAATGACTGATAAGAAGCGTAAGTAAAATAAAATTAGATGTGGTTATAGAAAAATTAATTTAACTAGGAGAAAATAATGATATTTTAGAGAAAATATACAAAATTAGTTGAATTAAAGTAGTACTAGACGTATAAGAGTGGCAGTTGACACCCCTTTGATGGGGGCAGTGAATACAGCTGCATAACTATTGCTGGGATATTATTACTCTTGCTATCTCTCTGTAATGAGAATCGCTTAATCTAAAAGAGGTTTTTTTGACTTCCATATATCATCTAACATAAGATTTGAAAACTATGCCAGGTTAATCGTATCTGTGGCATGGGTTGCTCACATCATTATCTATCTATTAGTTGATCCTCCTCTTTCTCCTTTCTTGAATGAAGTTTTCATCAAGCTGGATGATATCTGGGGTATGTTGGAATACGCTTACCTTAATATTTGATTACCATAAGTTATAGAGTTCAGATACATTATATTCTAATTTTCATTCTGTTATTCTTCATGATGTCTTCTTCTTTCATCAGGTCTTCTTGGTACAGCTGCATTTGCATTCTTCTGCTTCTACCTTCTCCTTGCTGTGATTGCTGGAGCAATGGTGATTGGGCTGAGACTAGTTTTCTTTACTATTCATCCAATGAAGTAATTAAACTTTGCAGTCTATTATACCATTTCACATTGCTTTTAATTTGTGTTGGTCACATACTAGGACTTGTTGATTACTGACTATGTGAACTTATCTATGGCAGGTGGGGAGCTACTCTCATGAACTCTTTTCTGTTCAATGTGGGGCTTATTCTTCTTTCTTCCATTAGGTCAGTATAGCCTGTAGGATGCATTTTCAAATGTATATAATGTATAGAAGTTTACTTTATTATGGTTGATGCATAGAATCACCATTTGTGTTAAGTTTTTATTTTGTACCTGTATAAATTTTAAAACAATGACTTTCATCCTTCTTTGGTTTAATAGGGTAGGAAGGGATAGTTTAACAAGAGTGCGTCATTGAAAGTGGCCTTACTTTCTGGCTTTGATTTTTCTGTTCAAAAGTTTAAAAGTAGCAGGGAATATTTCTCTGTTGTGCCAGTTATCATGTGTTTAAGGAAGTTATTTATGGACAGTACCAAATAGGGTTCTCTACATAGTGAAAAATTGTTGTGCTGTCATTATAATGTCATTCTGTGAGGACATTGCTGAAAGTTCAGTTGTTTTACCTTTTCAGTGTTATCCAGTTCTGCTCCACAGCATTTGCCTACTATGCTCAAGCAACTGCAGCACAGGAAATATTTGGCCACACCTTGGAGTCTCTTCGTGGGATTAAATATTTGTACAAGTGAGTCAAGCTGGATATTTTTCTCTCCCTTTATCCTCTGATTGGGTGAAGAAAGAACTTAATGTTTTGGATGTATTATTTGTTCTAGCATTTTTAATACCTTACTATTATAATTAACCCATGCATTTTTCATATCGCAGATACAATGTCTTCCAGATCGCGTTTGTTGCATTGGCTGGGTTGACTTTTGTATATTATGCTGCATTTGTAAGTTTCCCGTATAAGCTCATGTTAGGCATTGCTGCCATTACATGAAGATCTTATTAAAAAAAAGAAAAAAGATAAAGAAAATCTGGAGTTTAACTCTGGAGTTTTTTTTTTTTTTTTTTCTTTTGTGTGTCGATGATTTTTTCTGATCCTGAAGGGGTTTTGAATTTGGAAATGTCAGGGATGGAGAAGAAAGAAGCCCAGTGGCAGGTTCCAATTGTCTTCATGAGGGTAACGGTTTATTGCGTGGAAGAATGTTTACTAAAGGGTGCCATCGGGAATTCTTATCGCAAAATCTCATTTGAAGTGGCTTTTATTTGGATGTGCATTGGCTTAGTTTTGTTTTTTCTTGAAGATTATAGAGTTGGCTGATATGCATCCGAATAAAATCATTTTCCTGAGGTGTAATCATTGGGTGGGTGCTTGTGATACCACTTAGCTTTTTGATTCTTTCTCCACCCTTGTCCTTGTATGTATGATTCCTTGGTTTGATTTGTGCAAACACATTCTTCTGATTATGTAACGGAATATACCATGAGCAAAAGAGACTATTGGGTTTTTCGTAACCCTTTGATGTATAATGCAACTGTTCCCAAAAACAAATTGTACTAGTCAATGTTTTAATGTTTATGTTTCTCTGTAACGTAGATATCCTATTCCTATACGGACAGGCTGTTGGGTTTTTGCGAAAAAGAAACTTTCGGGTCTGTTGAAGAACGTAATAATCTGTAACAGCAAATCAATACATAGTTTTATAGTAAATATCATGATTTGGGACGCAAGAAAAAAGATGTAGAAACACAATGCAATTATGATGCTAACATGTATAAATCAAACTCTGCTTATACATTTAAAAAGTCAATACTGATTTTAATGATACCAAATGTAATCCAAACATACTTTGGTGACACTTCTATGCAAAAGAACCAGACACCTTTACATGATATTGCTTGATCAATACATTATTTATAAGCCTACATATACCTGAATAAAGATTAATGTAACGTTCTCGCATGACTTTAAAGTGTATAAAATATGCATCTCGAGTTACACGTGTGATGGCATAATAGTATTCATTTTGTGAGAAAATCGGCGAGACGACATTGAATTAAATTTTGTTGGTAGCCCTATCTGTATTTAATTGACATACTAGCGATCTTGTGTGATAATTGGCATATTACAGTGTATTAAATTTCATGTGTCAGACATTATTTTCAGAAGCTAATGGCCATAGTTTCTTTTCGTATGCGATTTTATTTCTATCTTCGAAAGTGCTTTTAGCATGCTACGATATGCTTTAAGAACAACATATTTCTTTAAGCACCTATAAACATTATAAAACCATTCCACTTTGTGATTCAAACTTTGGGTTTTTCTGTAGCTTGAAAATGCAGAATAATTCTACTCCAATTGAGAATTTCCTTGGAAGTTCCCGTTAGAGACATTTATAATACTCTTTCATCGGCACCATTTGGATCATAAAGTGAAATCTTCAGCAAACTCTGTTGGCATTGAGTTCCAGTGCAGACTAGGTTCCCAGTCTGCTTCTCTGAGGACCTTCAATATCTCTTTTGCCACTATTTTGTTTCCCTCATGTGACAAATGAATTCCATCCCTATCAAACAACACCCCATCATATGAATCAATTGTAATTTGTAGATTTATACTTTTCTTTCAGAAACATAAAATAGAAAGAGAGTGAGAGAGAAATTGGAATATATACTTACGTGAAGCAAACATCTAACCAGTCATGCCTTTGCTGGAGTGCAGACCAGAGATCAATGGCTTTCACATTCATCTCACGGCACAACTCCAAACATGCTTCTGAGTATAATCTACATGATTCATTTGTCCTTTTTAATGGCCCCAGTAGATCACTGCTTCAAGTTCAACCATTAATGTTTGTGATTGAAACTATATTTTCAATAAAATCAGGCAGCAAGAATGTCAAAACTTTTGGAGCCCTCCATCCTCTAAATTTATCATGTGCCAGTATACTGATTCAGATATTGTTGGTACAAAGCGAAAGGTGCCACTATCAAGCTTACTCTAAATCTTTAAAAACAATTTATAAGTACCTTTGGCCAGGGTAAAAGTTCGACTTATAAATAAGTTGGTCTACTATGTAGTTAATCATATAGCAGAGATAAAAGTACAGGCACCATAAACAAGTAGAAGTGCAGGAATTACATAGCCTCAAGATAATGTGAAATTATATTGATTAACCAACATCAATTGTAATGAGAACCTGAGCATCTCATGCATTTGCACCTCATTGATGGGAGGGGAACTGAGAAATATTAAGCGAGTCTTCTTTGAAAGGCTCTGACAACCATCGGTAAAATTTCTTAGTATTAAACGTGGATAGAGTACTTGTGTGGAAAAAGAAAGGAAACTTGTGTTCTTGTGTAAGAGTTTACCATTAGATGGATAGCAATATTCCTCATATTTTGAATGTATTCTTGGAGGGGTACATGAGGACTATGGGCAGTTGGATGTGGATGCATAGAATCATTGCCACCAAAGTACACAATTACCAATGATGGTTGATCACCGGCATCCTGAGTTGAAGATGACAGAACAAAAAGTGATTTCCTTTAAGTCAGTCTGAGCAAAAATCAAGTAATCGCGCTGTGCAAAATTGAATATAATGATTAATACTACGGTGTAAGTCCCATTTGATTAGAGATAAGCCGAATATACAATATATAAGTGAGTGCAAATCTTATTTTACAAGTTGATTTTGTAATATTAGATTAAGTTTAATGTTCACCTCTTAATAATATAATAATATATCAGTGTTAGTGTGGTTGCTAAAAATTCAAGTACGAGTTAGCTTGTTGTGGTTCCATATTTACTAACCATTCCAGTTAAAACAACCACATTTTATAATTTGTCGAGAAAAGATGATATGTTGAAGTTGAAGGAAATGTGAGATTTTGAATCAACACAGGAATTAAAACACATGCTCAATACCTTGGGAAATATTTTATCGAGAGCCTGCAGAGCACGTCTTGTATTCCAACCACAATATCCTCTCAAAATTACATCTGCCTATGTCAAGTCAATCTGTGAAAAGTTAAACTCATTTTTCATCTTAATGCTTCACTCACAAGAATTGTGTACAAATATAAATTGACTGCTATATTTCAGAATATTTAGACACTTTAAATGCATGTGTTCTTAAACCACTTTCAAACATAGGATATCTATTATCTATATTATATCTATGTATGTAAGTTATGCAAACTGTGGCGTTGACACCCTCAACAATGATGAGTCATTCTATACGGGTTTTTTTTTTTGCCATCTTCATCTTCAACTGAGCATTAAGAATATATTATATTGATTGATACTTTAAAACGTTTTTTAATATATTTTAAAACTTAAAAATTAATGAACATAAATATATTTTGAAAACACAACAGAAAATTAACATAAACAACCAGGTAGAGAATCCAAATTCAAATAATGATTCTGTATATTCTTTCTGGTCACATCAGTTTTTTTTGTTATGGTATCAATTTTAATTCTAATTCCTCACTCTCTGCTTTTATGGAGAAGACAAATCTCATCCAATACCATGCTACAGGACCACCACTAAGTCACTTTTTTCACCTCCATGATTGACATCTTATTTTTGATTCTCCACAAGATAACGACCAGCCATAATTTCCATATATACATTCATGGAATCAGAATTAGTAAACAGGGCCTAAATTTTCCCAAAAGGGACTGTTCTATTGGGTGAAGTCCTGTTCCCAAAGATTAAAAACTCAACAAAATTTGTAAAAAATAATCATTTAGAGTCTCTTTATGAAACATCAACACAAACAAAACAATTCTTAATGGGTTTTCTCAACATGAAAAATCAAAGCACAACGAGCTTTACCCTCTCGAGAATCATTCATCACAGCAAAAAGTGAGTAAGTAACCTTATATCAGAAAGACCAAGATTGCGCAAATCAAAGTGCATGCACCAAAACCAAAAAGAAACAAAAAACGCAGCATTAACACGAAGATTTGAAACCATGATGCATGAAGAAGAACAAGATGCAACATATCAAATACCTTGCGAGCATACAAGTTGGCAAGGGTAGCTCCCCAACCTTCACAACTATAACTCAGCTCAACTATGGATGAACCAAACAACACAAATTGAGGCCTCACTGGTCCTACCATTTCTCACAATATACATCAATAATTCACTCTCACTTCAATATTTATAGATGTGGATTTGCTTTCTTTGCCTTGTTGCCTTCTCTTGTTGTCATTGGCACAGCACGTTCTGTAGATAACGATATGAAAGTTACGTCCTACTTTTGAAATTTTGATCAATCACATAAATCAGATCAAATAACTTAAGACATGGTATTTCAAGTGCTTTTCGTTTTCCAATCAAAATTAATATTTTACTTTTATAATAAGACAAATTCAAGTATGTTTTAAACCTTTGACTTGTTACCAAATTTTATTTATAGTTCTTAGTATTTTTTTAACTTAATCTAAACAAATTTAGTAAAACAATAAAATAGAATAATTATTAAAGAGGAAAAAGTTTCGAAACATTATTATACATATTTAAGCATGATAAAAACAGATTTAATCACCCTTTGAATTAATTAGAAACGTTTTAATTGAGGGAAAAACTTATGTTTTTATCAAAATCAAGTGTATAATTGATTACAAATTTATCTCATTTATTTTTTTTTAAACATTTTCATTAGAGCTGTCAAAACGGGTAACCCGACCCGACCCGACCCGACCCGACTCGACCTATCACGGGTTGATGATTTAGTGAGCCAACCCAACCCGGCTCATTTTTTAGCGAGCCAAAAAAATTTGAACCCGGCTCGGCTCACCACGGGTTGGCGGGTTAAACGGGTTGACTCACGGGTTGACTTAATTAAAAAAATATTTTTATATTTTTTTTTTTCAGTCAAAACTAAATTGTAATTCTAATTAAAATCTAAATAAACTTTAATACAATCCAAATACAAACCAAAATAAAAAAATACAAATTATTTATGTGTTGGATAAGAAACAACTTAATATGACCCAAATGTAAAGTCCAACTTAATAAAAAAGAAATAAAAATACTTGTGACCCTTTTATCTGCGGGTTGGTGAGCCAACCTAGCTCACCACGGGTTCAATCCGGATGAGCCGGGTCAAAAATCAACCCGTATTGAAATTTGTAAAAAAATTTCAACTCAACCCGACCCGAACCCATGATGAGCCGGATTGGCTCGGAGGTTCCAACTCATTTTGACAGCTCTACTTTTCATATATACTCTTATGTTATAAATTAAGTATATAATTCTGAAACTTAGATTGTTCTTATTCCTTCGATTAAAATTCTAATACCAAACATTTTTAATACTACTGTTTCTATATTTTTAGATTGTATTCACATGTTACTTTTACAAGAAGAAAAATGATCTACCCTCTTTCTTACGGGTTTATTCTTTTCTATCTATCATTTTCATCTTCATTAATAAATTAACTTTAACATTTTTCAATTGTTAATAGTTTAAAATTACTGTATATTATCATTTATATTGTTATTAGGAATTTAATTCATATGTTCAACAATATTAGAATTAAATATTTAAAATATTAGTTATTAGATTATAAGATACTAGTTTTTTAAAAGTCAAAACATCACTGTTTTCAGTTACACTGAACGCAGGCAAAGAACACCTGTACACTGTGTTGTACCATTATAATAAAGTGATATATATATATA
>Ga0209589_1005991_pt1 | contig 20353 bp, 12 predicted proteins | sample CowpeawhiteBW_FD_187525 | JGI IMG/M metagenome (GOLD analysis project Ga0209589, IMG submission 187525) | Root nodule microbial communities of legume samples collected from California USA - Cow pea white BW (SPAdes) (version 2) | ecosystem: Host-associated > Plants > Roots > Nodule | place: USA... | reverse complement strand
ATATATATATATATATATATATATCTATATATATATATATATATATATATATATATATATATATATATATATATATATATATAAGATAAGGGAAAAGGAAGAAAATAGAAGTAATGAGAAAAATATCAGTCTTCTGATATCACTTCAATACTTGTAAGAACAAATAACATTTTGTAAGAAATAAACAGGAAAGACTAAACATGAAGAAACGTCAAACTCAAAATAAACTCCTTTTCTATAAATTTCATGTTGGAAAAGCTTTTTTTAAATCTCAAACATTTCTACCTTAACATTCTACATACGTAACGTTATCTTATTCAAGACTTTTTCAAGTATTTACTTTTACTACAAATAAGGTTATCTTATATTTTGAATAAGAACTTTTTATAATCGATTAATTTGTCCATATTATTACTTTCCTCTTGTTGATATAAGTTTTCCATAAACCAATTTAAACTTCTGTAATCAAATGTTTTTCAATGTAATCTATTATTTTAACAAATTTGAAAATATATATATATATATATATATATATATATATATATATATATATATATATATATATATATATATATATATATATATATATTTGTTTAATTGTTACGCAATGCGTGTAATTTATTAGTTTAGAAAGCATGTTTTTCATGAAATCCAATACTACACCATGTAATCACTTACTCACTTACATAGATTTTGCAATTGATTATAATATCTACTTGTTTTCCAAAAGCTTAGAACTTACTCTATACTCGAGTATCTCGATGTGTGATTGATTATAACAAGGAGTAATTTGTTTTGTTATTAAAAGTAAAACTTGCACATAATTGGTGAAAAAAATATGTAATTCATTACTTTATTTAGCCAAATGATCTTTCTCAGTATTTTAAAATAGGGCTAGGGTACGTCTTATTTTTTCAAAAAATGTATTGTTTTTAGTTGTTATCTTTTCTTCTTGAATGTTAAAAGAGTTTTAATTCATGAAGAATTTTCTAATAACATTTAAAACTCTAGAAAAGCCTTTTTTATCCTCTTTGATCCACATGTATCCGCGGATAAAATTCGTAATAGGTAGAAAATGTATATTGTAAATGGATATCTGTACGTAATGGGTACGAGTATTTTTTATACCCGCATATTAACGGGACGGGTACGGGTATCATAGTATCCGTACCCATGGATACCTGTATCTGCTATATTTTAATTTAAATTAAAAAAACATAATTAAAACATTAAAACATTGAAATTGAAAATGTTATTTTTTATAAATTGGTTTTAAAAAATCTTAATTTCTTTGTAAACGGTTATTCAATATTATTTAAATGGGTTATTTGCACTTTGCTCAAAATTTATAAATGTTATGTATTGCATTTTTATTTGAATTTATGATTAAAATATATTATTAATATTAAAATTTTCGTTTGTAAATACCCGCAAATACTAGTGGATATTAAAAAAATATGTCAGTACCCACATAACAAATACATACACACAAATATAGGTACGGATACGAGATAAATATTTATTTTGTGAGTAAGGTAATATTACCGTACCCTACCTGCCGCCTGATTTCCCTGGTCATAATGGTAAGAGTTTGACTTGTAAAACATAATTTTCTTCTAATCACTATAAAAATGTCATTTTTTTCGATTTTAAGGTCATAAAAAGTTCAAGAGATTCAAACCATCAATTTCTTCACAAAGCCTTTTCTAATTACCTTGATTAAAATATAAAAAACAACGAAGAGAATGTTCAAAGTAAAGACTCCGTAGTCTATGCCGTAAATACAGATAATGGGCCCAACCTTTCTAGAAAATATTCGGTAGCTATATCAAGATGGATTTTACTTTCTGTACCCCCAAAATGCTTTTACACACACCCAAATTTACAAAACTACAATTTTATCCTTTGTGAATGTGCTTTCCATCTTACATATGAAATGTATTCTGAAATAAGTTTTCCAAAATAGAACTTTAGGAACAAATTTTTCGAAACAAAAAAAGCCACAAAATAGTTTTCTGAAACACCTCACATGAAACGCGTTGCGGAAAGTATTTCCCATAGTATATAAAATGCATTTTAAAAAGAGTTTTTCGGAATGAGTTTTGTTTTTTTCTCATATTGTCTTTATTTTTTTCCTTCTTTACAGCGTTCTCACTCTCTTCTTTTTCCTTTGTAGAAACAGCGATGATGGAAGCTGGGATAAAAGGGTAGTTTAGTCTTTGTATTAGTAAGAGTGTACAGTTAGTAATTATGGCAGTACAGGAATCAATAACCTGTCAAGAGTTAATTCCACAGGTTGGCAAATGAAGTTACAAATTTCAAACTCAGATTTTTGCCCAATTGATAGTTAAAGTAGGAAAATATATAATAAAAATATACTTTGACAAAGTTTTGGTCGATAAATTTTGACAAATAATAACTTTTGATAAAAAAAAAACTCTAAAACTTTATTATTTTATTTTTGCAACTTTCAAAAAAAAAAATAAAAAATTACTCTAATAAGTTTTTCAACTTTATGAACAAAATATTTATCAAAAAGTTATTATTGAATATATATATAATTTCACATTGAATGATCCTGATATAACAAATTATTCCTCATCTTGTTGTTTCTTTGCATTATCTTTCACGAAAAAAAAGAAAAAAAAATCATCACGTAAACAAAATGACAAGATATGCAAAAGTGATGAAACATTTCTTGGATATATATTTGCAATTTGTTTGCATATAATTGATTTATGATTTAGGTGTTCTTAACATTAGTTAAGGGTAGAATTATTGAACTTGAATGGACTTAATTATTAATTTTTTCTAGTATTTCCAGACTAAAATTACTCTTGAAGTTGCATGTCATGTATTTTAAGTACATTTTTTAGTTTTTCATCTTAATTTGGATACAACTTACTTAAATTATATCTAAATGAGAGTCAATTGTACCATTTTAAATATTATTCCTAAAATGAAAATAATAGGGAAAAGTTATTTGTAGAAACATATAGTTAATGAAAAATGATAAAGTGACTCCATTTTTTGAATCCTTCCATTACTTTTTGAGCTAGCACACAAACGTGACTAGGTGAGGTGGCTTTTATTTTTGAAATTAGTGCATTTTTTTATAAAAAATGCTGAGGCCGGTAGTGGTGGGAAGTGAACAACCCGACTTTCCCACTTTCACTTTCTCTGGAGTCTTTCTCTGTTTCTTTCCCGCGCACACATACTCTCTTTCTCTTTTCACCATCAATGAAAGTTTTTGTGCAAATTTTGTAAGGGTTTTTACGAAGGAAGATAGAAAATGAAGACGTAAAAAGAGTTAGGGACAAGAGGTGAATAAGTTTTTCAAATTGTCTCTCGCGGGCAAAGCTTGAAAGGGTTAGGGAGAAGAGTTTTTGGTTTTGTTGACGAAGGTTGTTTGTCTCTCTCATAGAGCATGAAACGACGTGAGGGAGAAAATGTGAAGTTGTTGTTGACGAAGGCATTTTGTATGTCACGAAGAGCACGACAAGGAGTTGCATTGCAATTTCTTCAATCAGTGAGGTGAAGCGGCTCCTCCATTGGGTTTGGGGTGTTTGGGCATTGTTTTCAAAGGTTGCAGCTCTAAGAACGATGGTGGTTGTACGACATTGGAGGTATGGAGAATTTGTTTACTATTTGTTGCATTAGGGTGTGTTTTAGTGTTTAAAACACCCAAAGTTTTGTTTTTTTCCATTTAAACTAGATGATTGTTGATTTTAGGGCTTTCGTTTGTTGTATTTATGTGAGTATCTTTCTGTGATGGAGTTGGTTAGGTTTACTTTGGATGTGAAATTAGTCGAAGTTGAAGTTTTTTTTTTTATGAACCAAGTACTTTGATAGGTGTGTGAATACTAGTTTTCTGAATAGATTGATCATAACTGTTTGCATTTTTTGGTGATGGCCTATGTGCACACAAGCGATGACCTTTGCTGCATTTTATAGTAGTGACAACTTGTGAATGTGGTGATTAACTTTGGTGCATCTGTACAAATTTGTAGATATGTGTTTCATATTGTTGCATAACCAAGTTGATTAAAACTGTCTAATTTTTTGCTGATGACATATGCTGCATTTTTTGCAAGTATGTGGTATCACTCAATTATTAGAACTTTCATGTTATAGCAGTGACAACTTGTGAGTGTGGTGATTATCTTTGGTGCATCTGTGTTCATTTCTAAATATGTGTTTCATGTTGTTTCATAACCAAGTTGATTAAAATTGATTGATTTTTTGCGAATGACCTGTGTGCACACAAATGATGACCTTTGCTGCATTTTTTGCAAGCATGTGGTATCACTCAATTTTTGAAACATTCATGTTTTAGTAGTGATAACTTGTGAATGTGGTGATTAACTTTGGTGCATCTGTACAAATTTGTAGATATGTGTTTCATGTTGTTGCATAACCAAGTTGATTAAAACTGTTTGATTTTTTGCTGATGACTTGTGTGCACACAAGTGATGACATGTGCTGCATTTTTTGTAAGCATGTGACATTACATGATTTATTAGATTTAGTAATATTTTTCTATTACATTTATCATAGACATAGTAATATGGTTGAATAATTCAAAACAAATCACTCAATCCAAATGAGGATCAACAACATTCATTTATATCCACCACCATACTTTTCCATAAACCAACAATTATATCCCACACAAACACTCAATAAGCCAAACAATAACTTTACATAAATCACTCAGAATTTCATAAATCAATCAATAAGGCAAAGAATAACTTCCCATAAATCAGTTTCATAAAGTTTACATTTAAAAAATATCAAAGTTAGCAATATAAATTCTAACTACACCAAACATAATTTTTCTAAATCAACTATTTATGGCACTTCCTCCTGTTATACGTTGCAAAAGAAGTTCTTATTGCAAAACTCTTGACACACATTCATGTATCATCCTTTCATCGCGCATACATGTTGTTCTCTTGTGATTGCTCTGCTTCCTCATTTGGAACATTTTCTTCTTGGGCAACTTGATCCATGGTATTATCAACAAAATCAGCCTTGTCAACATGATCCATCTCACCAAAATCGCCAAATTCAGTAAAGTCTTTGGGGTATATGCACATTAGTAGCCCTCTAACCAAAATTCTTTGCTTCTCTCTCACTAAAACTTGGTTCACCCCACTCACAAAAATTATGTTCGCCCTCATGCTTATGGCGTTGGCTCTTCCTCTCACTTATCATTCCATTCAAGTATAAAAGTTCTTTTTGCAATTCTCCTAGCACGCTTTCTTGATGTTCAACAGCTTTCAGTAAGTCAACTTTTCTACTACCCTTAGTTTGACGTCCATATACCTCAAAACCTTCTTTAACAAAGGAATTGGTCAACTCTTCTACAGAGGCAGCAACATCTGAAACAACCTACAACATTTCACAACAACCATCAATAAGTACAGATGATACAATTCAAAAAAATTAATATCATACCAAAAAACTCAGTCTGCTACGGTATTTGTCAAACTCTTTTTAATTACATCGTCCCCTGCTTTCATTTCCATCCAATGCAAGACTATAGGGAACTTGGTCGTTGGACGAAGTTCCTTTGAGTTTGGAATTAGAAAATGGTCAAAAGACTATAACTAAAAAATTGTAATAAAAATCAGTCACAAATCATCACCAAATATTTTGAAGTCTTCAAATGAGTTTCAAATGAATTGAACATACATTACTTGTAACAAATAAACACATCCAACTACATGGAAGTGTTTGGTACTTTATTTGTCCTTCAAGAACATTTTAGCTTCACAAATGCTCCCAACCAAATACTCATACACCACTCGACCCCAATTATATTTCCCTATACTACCAAGGTCATCAACAACGTTGAACAAAATGGAAAAAAAAAATGCTTCCACTATGATTGAGCAACAAAAACTAAAAAATTGCTAACAAAACATAAAGCTTACAAAAATCCTCTAAACAAAGCTCTTTAATATGTTTTAATAGGTAATCATATACCATTTCAATATGAACAAGTTTGTCAACTCTAAAAAACTTCTTACAATCACTATTTAACCCTTCCCGGTATAAATCAATGTTCTCACCCACCACTCTGAAACTCAGACCAAAACATACATCTAAATAGGTAAATTCAACAACTTTTATACTCTTGTGAAACCCTCAACCTTTCCACCCACCTACTAATTAACAGACTCAAAAGATTCCTAGATATCTTCATAGACTCTTTCAACTCAATCAACCATCCAAATGGTGTTCCTCGAATAAATGACTTTTGTTCCTTTGTTAACTTCTTATTCAAACTACCAATCAATTTTATTTGGCATGAATGCCTAAAACAAATCTGGAACATCAAACAAACAAATAAATTTATGCCATTTTTAATCATATAACAAAATTCAAAAATTGAATTCCAAAATATATCTTACCTTGCGGTCAATACTGAAACCACTTCCCTCACTGAGTGCACTCATATTTATCACTTGAATGCATAACTTAGGTCAACACAATGTCAACACTCAAACTTCCTTCAACGCAATTCTTCTGACTTTGAACAACTACCACTCGTGCACAAAAACACTTATCACATAATCACTTAATGTGACTTACCTCAACATAAAGCACCCACCAAATCATCTTTCTAAATCACATGACAAACATATTAACTATAAAGTATATTACAAAAACACTATACTTGACAGCAAAACACACAAATTAAGTGTTATTCATTTTCACCAAGCCATTCAATCATCCCACTCTCACAATCATACCAAAATAATGACCTAGTTCTATTTTTAAGTAATCAATCTACAACTTATGTTACCTATCATGCTTACTAGAACAAGGTCAGACTTCTCTAACAAAACCATAAGCTAAATGTCCTTCTTCTCATGCAATGATGACAGAAAAAACAATTATTGATCCACACAATTATTGATCACCATAGAATTTATTTTTGTCTCAATTTGACAATGAAAGAAGAACTTTGTTTTAAACAAAGGAAAATTGGAAATTTTAAACCATACATACCACAAAAAAACTTCATTAGTATGAAACAAGCATCATTTGTAATTAAAAAGATGTTCATATGTTATTAAAATTTAACAATGAAGATTATAGTGTTGCGGTAATCGACCTGCATAATATAAATATCAATTTTGCCTTTAAAGAATCACTCCCAGGACTAACTTTTGATTCTAAATAACCATTTTCAACTCCAATAGTACCTACATTAAACATCAATAATGTATAAATAGTGAAGACCAAACAGAAAAAGATATATAAAACTCACATTTGGTTTAAGATAATTACCCTAGCCCTAACTCATAAGTTATGTACAATCATCTCTCTCAATGACCAAGGTATATCAACCAAGCATTGCAGTCTCAATGGCCTTATTTCAGGGCCAACAAAAGCAAAACAAAATCTCACTTCCTTAACCCAAAAATCCACAACGATGATTTCAAATAAAAAAAAACTCTGACGTGTTTGCGTATTACAGAAACGAAAAATAAACCCAACTTGCCAACCATCGGGTTGAATCGAACAACGAAAAGCACTGAAAACCCTAACGCCGCTACAACCACAAAAGAAATCTTTAAACGAAATGGGATTCTGCAAGGTTCGTCTTCTCCTTTGCCCTTTCTTCGATTTCACTTGAATGACATTGAAGAAGTGTAGTTGATTTAAACAAGTAGAGATTTGGTCACAGACAAATCCTTTCTTCCTTTCCCCTTTCTTCATATGGAGTGGTCTGCGCAACGAAAACAACTGTCTCCATCCCTTCAATTCCCACCACTATGTCAGAGTGTCTTTCTTAAAAAGAATTTTTAATAAAAAAATAAAAGTCACGTCTGCCTCAAATTTTTTTTAAAAATTATATTAATTTCAAAAATAAAAGTCATCCCACCCGTCACATCTACCTCCCAACTCGAGAAGTAAGGAAAGGGATAAAAAAATGGAGTCACTTTATCATTTCTATAATTAATTACATTTTCAATCTTGATCTAAATGTGCAACATCCTTTTTTTCTCATTTTCTTTCATTCTTTGTATGTTTTTCTAAGCTTGAATCCATCATTAGTTGAAACGAAGGCTAAACTCTTTCAAAAAACGCGGTTAGAATTCAAGTTTTTTTTTTTTTTTTTATCATTATTTACTTTGTGAATGCGCATGTTTCTTTCTCTCATCAATTCCAAATTTTAAGTTGCTTACGTGATTATGAATGGTGCTTGTAGTTTGAATATGAATCAACATTTAATAGCTTGATCCTATTTAATAACGGTTAAGTTATACATCAATCACTCAATTAATTTCAAATATTAAAATTTTAATATTGAAAGAACAATGATGATTTCACTCTAGTTTAGTTAAAGATTAGATTAAAGAAATTTGTTTATCAAATTTTCGTAATTTTCTTAATTTCTTGTAATCTTTATTTTTTACTTTTGGCTTAAATACTTTGTTGGTCCTCATTTTTATAGTGTTTGTTACAAATGGTCCTCATTTTGACACAATGTTTAAAATGATCATCATTTTTACCGAATGTTCCGTTAATGATTTAAATGACGTCACAGAAAAGGACCAAATAAAACACGAATTGCGAAAATAATAACCATTTTAAACATTCAATAAAAATGAGGACCATTTTAAACATTCTGTCAAAATGAGAATCATCTACATCAAACACTACAAAAAAATGAGGACCAAAAAACTATTTAAACCTTTACTTTTTTACCGATGTGAATTCTTTAAATTAAGAATAGAGCTAGAAATAATTAATGCGTACATAAAAAAATTCTTTTTGAGTCAAAAATATAATATTTTTTATACCATTCTCACGAACATTATAAAAAAAAGTCCAAAAACACATTTAGGGGTGCTAAATTCTTATTTAAGTATACTCCATTTCATCCTTGAACTTGAAGTTCCTGAATAAAAAATCATATGAATTAATTAAAAATGGAAGGAAATTTTTTCGTTAATTTGGTTAGAAAGAAAAAAAAGGGTTGAGAAATGCTCAAATAAGTTTTTCTATCTATCTTTGATTCAAATTAATGTGCAGAAACAATGTTCTTACCAACGTTATTTTTTCTAAAGTTGAAATATAGAGGTAATTTAAAGAAACATCATTTTTCATTGAAATTTAAAACAAACATGTTAAGATGTCCTTACAAAAATAAAAATATAACTACTTTATGATTTTAATTCAAATATATAACCCAACATAAAAAAAAAACAGAGATTTTTCAAAAAATATTACATAAATTGATTTATCTTGTCAACAAAATTAAATTATTTTATTTTATTTTATCATTCAATTGTTTATTAAAAAATTCATGCATGACTTGTATTTATGTGTGAAAAAGTTTAAGGCAATTTATATTTAAAAGGTAAAAATAAAATATACTATTTCATTTCATTGTCCACTATTGATTAATTTTTTGTTAATTAAGGAAAACCACAAATTTGAACACAGGTGGCACCAGATTTTTTCAAAGCTTTAGTAGTTTGCATTAATGGCAGTGACATTGTTACTCAATCTTCAAAAAATCATCCTTTTTAGAGATTCAATTGAAGGAAAATTGTAAAAGAAAACTGATAAAACATTGAAAAGAAAAGAGACACAACTTGTTCCCAGAATCTCAATCAATTTTTTTCCTATAAAAAGTAAAAACAATGAACAATATTAAACATTTATATACACACAAAATGTAAAAAATAAGTTTATTTTTTTTCTTTCCTTTGTTTCACTGTGCGATCATCTCAAGAGAGGGTTTCTAGCAGTGGAACTACCTAACCTTACAACATCTTCAACGCTTCTAGAAGCTTCTACTTCGTCGTTACAGTTGTTATCGTCATCGTCGCCGCACTCGTACATGGATCCGACGAGAAAAAGCTGATCTTCGAGGTACCGATGCAAGAGGCCCTTCTCCTGCGGCTGCTCCTCGCAGAACCCTTCCTCGCAGCGGCGGAGACGATCGGCGGCGGCGGAGTCGCGGCGGAGGAGCTTCCGCCAGAGGCGGAGGCGGAGGCAGAGCTCGGCTGCGCAGAGGAAGGGGAGGGCGGCGCAGAGGAGAAGGAGGAGAAGCGGGGAGCAGAGGAAGAGGAAGAAGTAGCGGATCCGGCGGCGGCGGAGCCAGGAGGAGGCGGCGACGGCGGCGTTGGTCAGCATATGGGGGGAGGGCGCGGGATCATGGGGACGGCGGTAGGGTTGAAGATGCGGGAGGAAAACGACGTCGTTTTTCGTTGGTATACGTGGTGATCGTGGTGGATGCGATGTGCCCCCACATGGGTTGTGCATCCGATGATGCGATGAAATTATGTGAAATGAAGTTGGGACATTTGATGTTGACTCTATGCTCCGTGTCATTTTGTTTTCCTATTATAAAGTTGGGGCCTTCTCCCTGCACCTCCAAGAAATCTCCTGTACCTCCAAAATTTACATTTCTGCCCTTATTTAATAATTTATGAGAATTGGTGAAAGTGTGTACGGACACAGTAAATTTCATTTACTGCGTCAACATCCCTGCACCCCCCAAAACGCGTTCCAAAGGTGTATGGGATTGTTTGAAGGGATTATTTGGAATTCAAGATGTATGAGAAACGGAATACAGAATCCGTTTCAAAACTGTATGAAACGGATGTTGTATTCCGTTTCATAAAAAAATTTGCAAATTTTTTTATGAAACGGATTCTGTATTCCGTTTCATAAAAAAATTTGCAAAACGAAATACGTTTAAATAAAAAAAATCAAAATGCATGCGAAACGGAATACAGAATCCGTTTCTGTATGTATGAAACGGATTCTGTATTCCGTTTCATAAAAATATTTACATATAGAAACGGATTCTGTATTCCGTTTCATAATTTATGAAATGGAATACAGAATCTGTTTCTGTATGTATGAAACGGATTCTGTATTCCGTTTCATAAAAAAATTTACATACAGAAACGGATTCTGTATTCCGTTTCATAAAAAAATTTGCAAATTTTTTTATGAAACGGAATACAGAATCCGTTTCATACATACAGAAACGGATTCTGTATTCCGTTTCATAAAAAAAATTGCAAATTTTTTTAGAAACGGAGTACAGAATCCGTTTCATACAGTTTTGAAACGGATTCCTTATTCCGTTTCGTATAAATTATGATTTTCGTATCATTGGATATGTATCATAATTATCAGAATTGAATTGAAATTTCCGCTCCTTATTTGTATGGATGTTTTGTCCAACACATAAGTCCAAAGTCCAAACACTTGAACATGAAATAGAAACCAAAGTTTTTCTAAACGTGAAACGGATTCCAAAATTTGTTTTTTTAAAAAAAAAATGAAACGGATTACACAATCCGTTTCAAAAAAAAATAAAAAAATAAAGAAACGGATTCCAAAATCCGTTTCCTAAAAAAAAATAAAAAAAAAACTGAAACGGATTACACAATCCGTTTCAGAAAAAAAAAATAAACAAACGGATTCCAAAATCCGTTTTATTAAAAAAAAAAAAAAAACTGAAACGGATTACACAATCCGTTTCAGAAAAAAAAAATTAAACAAAGTGCCACTTTCTAACCCTATACTCAGTCTTTTTCATTCCAAAATGTAAACACTAAATTATGGAATACCCATTATCCCAGAAGGGTTTGTTGGAGAAGAGGGAGAATGAGTGGTGCAGTGGGGGAGAAGGATGATTTGTGGGGTGCAGTGGGGAGAAGGAAGCTTTGTGAGGGAGAAGGTGTGGGGGTGCAGTGTGGGTAGAGGGTTTTGGGGGTGCAGTGTGGTGAGGGGTGTGAGGGGTGCAGGGGTATTTGGGATGCGCGGTGAAATTGAGAAAAGACACACACACCACAGTAAAAATTTTTTTAACCAAGGGCAACGTTGGAAATAAAGTAGGTTTTGGGGTACAGGAGATTTCTTTGGAGGTGCAGGGAGAAGCCCCCTATAAAGTTTTAACTGTCCTCCCCGAATTTTACTCTATTGGGCTTTTCAAGCCCATCAAGCCCATTGCACTCAAAACTTATTGGGTTCATGCAAAAATTACCAAACATGGTTATCTAATTGGGGGCTTCTCCCTGCACCTCCAATAGCTCTTCTGTACCTCCAAAAATGACTATTATATCCTTATTTATTGAGAGAGTGGGTGAAAGTGAGTGGGACGCAGTAAATTTCATTTACTGCATTGCCAACGTCCTGCACCCCCAAAACCTTATTTCTTCTACTCCTGTTTCGTTTGTTCTCCATGCCAGTATCGATTTTCATTTAAAATTTTGCTCTCATTCTCTCTGGTTCGTGCTCTCTGAGAGTTTTAATTTTTTACAAAACGGATTACAGAATCCATTTCACAGTGTTATGAAACGGATTCTGTAATCCGTTGCGTAAAAAAATTTGCAATTTTTTTTGAAACGGAATACAGATTCCGTTTCCCATACATTTTGCTTTTCTCGTTCATTACAAAATTACACCTCACCCCATTACTTTTAAACCTTACTTCTGTGTCCTAACCATATCTATAATAAAATAAAATAAAAATTAATAAATAAAAAAGAATCGCCCAAAACGGATTTCACATTCGCTGAAAAACCAAACAACACATCCTAAAACAAAATGGATTCCAGGTTCCGTTTCAGCACTCTGAAAAACGGCTTCCATAATCCGTTTCACCTAAAATAAAATAAAAAAAAAAGTTTTTTATGGGAAATGGATTACACAATCCGTTTCCTTAAAAAAAATATTCTAGGAAACGGATTACACAATCCGTTTCCTTCAAAAAAAAAATACACTCAGACACTCACTCACAACACACCTTCACCGCACCATGCACTCTTCTGCATTTATCTCAGAAGATGTTGCACGCACCCCATCTTCACTGAATACCCTTTTGTTGGGATGCTACCACAAGTTCTTTGCAATTTGTGGCGTGCCCATGATTATTCAACTCAGGTTTTGAAGCAACACGGTGGCACTGGTGAGTTCACTGGACCATGGTTCACCAGTATGAACTACATGCTCACCTGCGATTCAACGTGCATCACATGTTGAGCAGAAATGGTTATATGGTGTAAAAAGAGGTGACCCCTTTTTACAAAAAAGCCTGTGTGCGATGAGGTGAGAAAAAAGGTGCGGGTGTTGGGTGCAGGTGAGAGAGTGCAGTGTGGTTAGTGTGTGTTTTGTGAGATTCGTGTGCCGTAGGTGCAGAGATGTGAGTGCAGTGAGGTGTGTGTGAAGAGTGTTGTGCAGGTACGTGAATGGTGAGGTGTGTATTGGTGCAGGGTGCGTGAGGGAGTGAGGTGCAGTTGAGATACGTGTGAGTGGTTGTGAGAGTGGAGGGAGTGCGGTGTGTGCAGCGAGAGAAGAAAAAAAATGTGTGTGTTACATGAATTGAGTGTGCATGATGCAGTGAAGAGAGTGTGTGGCGTGATTGTGTGTGTTGCAGGTGGTGTGCGTGGTGCATGGTGCAGGTGTGTGGGTTATGTGTGAGTGTTAGTGTGAGGGTGCGTTCGGTGTGGGGAATGAGTGACAAGTGAGTTTAGCGGTGTGTGTAGTGTAGGTGCAGGGAGGAGAGTGAAGTTTGAGTGAATGTGGTGTGTATGGTGAAGCTGGTGGGTGCCATAAGGTGTGAGTAATTGTGAGGTTGAGTATTAGTTAGGTGAGTACCATGACGATTTAGGTGTGTCAATGTGAGAGAGTGGGGTGTGGTGATGTGAGTGCATGGTGCGGTGTGTGTTGGGAAATGAGCGATAAGTGTTAGTATGCGTGGTGTTATGCAGGTGAGGTGCCGCAGTGAGAAGAGAAAGAGTGAGCAGTGCATGGTGCGGTGAAGTTACGTGTGTTGTGAGTGAGTGTCTGAGTGTCTATTTTTTTTTTTAAGGAAACGGATTGTGTAATCCGTTTCCCAGAATTTTTTTTTTTAGAAATCCGTTTCCCATAAAAAACTTTTCTTTTTATTTTATTTTAGGTGAAATGGATTGTGGGCCGTTTTCCAGAGTGCTGAAACGGAATCTGGAATCCGTTTTGTTTTGGGATGTGTTGTTTGGTTTTTCAGCGAATGTGAAATCCGTTTTAGGTGATTCTTTTTTATTTATTAATTTTTATTTTATTTTATTATAGATATGGTTAGTACACAGAAGTAAGGTTTAAAAGTAATGGGGTGAGGTGTAATTTTGTAATGAACGAGAAAAGCAGAATGTATGGGAAACGGAATCTGTATTCCGTTTCAAAAAAATTGCAAAATTTTTACGCAACGGATTACAGAATCCGTTTCACAGTGTTATGAAACGGCTTCTGTAATCCGTTTCGTAAAAAAAATTGCAATTTTTTTTACGAAACGGATTACAGAATCCGTTTCATAACACTGTGAAATGGATTCTGTAATCTGTTTTGTAAAAAATTAAAACTCTTAGGGACCACGGACAAGAGAATGAGAGCAAAATTTTAAATGAAAATCGATACTGGCATGGAGAACAAACGAAACGGGAGTAGAAGAAATAAGGTTTTGGGGGTGCAGGACGTTGGCGACGCAGTAAATGAAATTTACTGCGTCCCACTCACTTTCACCCACTCTTTCACTAAATAAGGGTATAAGAGTCATTTTTTGGGGGTACAGAAGAACTATTGGAGGTGCAGGGAGAAGCCCCCTATCTAATTTCCTAGAAACTAGTAGGAGATGCGTGCATCATGTTTTTTAGTTTTGTGTTTTGTAATTTTTAAAACAGAAATTTTGTTGTAATTATATAAATCAATTATTTAAATTATTATTATTATTGATTTAATTGCATATAATAATTAATTTTATTATTTAAATATATTATTGATTTAATTAATTATAACAATTTATAATAATAATATTAATAATAATAATAATAATAATAATAATAATATTATTATTATTAAATTATATTGAAATGTATATATATAAATATTTTGAATAGAAACACTTGTACATATAAACATGTTATATTAAAATGAAATACATATTTACGGATTGTTATTAAAGTAAATTGTAGACGTATGATGTTATATGATCCCGTATATATATAACATGAAATTGATGTTAAAGATTTTAAATATAAACACATGTAGATATAAATAAAAACATGCATATTATATTATACTAAAATAAGATGCATATTCATGAGTCATCATTAAAATAAAATGTAGACATATTATATAATATCGTCCCGTATAAATTAAATACAACATGAAATTGATGTTCATGTTTATTTAATTTATATGTATTTAAACACTTGTGTTTCATGTTTATATGTATACATGTTTAAGTAGAAACACATGTACATATAAACACTTGAATGTTATCTTAAATTGAAATGTGTATGTATGAGTCATTATTAAAGTAAAATGTAGACATATGGTGTAATATGATCCCGTACAAAATATATATAACATGAAATTGATATTAAAATTATTAAATAGAAACACAAAAAGATATAAACATGTATATTATATTAAAATAAAATATGTATCCACGGGTCGTTGTTAAAGTAAAATGTAGACCTACTGTGTAATATTGTCTCTTATAAAATAACACAACATGAAATTGGTGTTAAAATTTTTAAGTAAAAACACATATAGATACAAACACATGTATATTATATTAAAATGAGATGAGTATGCATGGGTCGTTGCTAAAGGTAGGATGTAGTCATATTATGTAATATAGTCCCGCACAAAATAAATATAACATGAAATTGATGTTACATTTTTAAATAGAAACACATGTACATTACATTAAAATGAAATGCATATGCACATGTTATTGCTAAAGTAAAATGTAGACATATTGTGTAATATGGTCCCATACAAAATATACATAACATGAAATTGATGTTAAATTTTTTAAAAAGAAATACATGTAGATATAAACACAAGTATATTATATTAAAATAATATGTGTATCCACGGGACGTCGTTACTAAAGTAAAATGTAGACATATTGTGTAATATTGTCCCGTATAAAATAATACAACATGAAATTGATGTTAACATTTTTAAATAAAACCACATGTTGATATAAATACATGTATATTATATTAAAATAAAATGTGTATCCACGCGTCATTGTTAAAATAAAATGTGTATCCTCTAATCTACAAAAGCAAGAAACAATTTCAATGAGTGGCACTCTGTTATGCTCATCTTCATCTTGTACAAAACCAAGACAAAAGTATACGCAAATATTAAATGTACCACTCCATAGTAACAAAACCAACAAAATAATATAACATACGAAGATAACATCTAAAACATACAAAGCTACGAAAAAACCTTCTTCCAAAATGAAGATTATGAAAAACCTACCTTGAAGATTCAGGTTAACACAAAAGAAGGAAAAAAGCACCCAAAAAAATCAGTAATCACTGCAGGAAATCTCATAACAGGGTCTTGAGGTTATATCTCTGCGGACCTAGAAGAAACTCAACTCAAACTTCAAGTCAATAGGATTGAAAGCTAATGCTTGTTTTAGACTATCATACAAAGCAAACAAAAAATTCATCAACGACATCCATAGCAAACACAAACCAAAGCATTTTACAACAAAATTTAGCAAACCCCTAAGTATAGAACAAAAACATAAAAATATACCCAACTAACCCGACAATAACATTAGAAAAAAAATACCCAACAAACCTCCGTAGACCCAAAAGAAAGTCGACTCAAGATCTAAGAACAGCAAGGATGTCTGGATATATATCGTCGAATAAAAAGTAGAATAATACCCTTTGATGAAGGAGACCTGCAGAGACAAAATAGAAACAAAGTTCAGTTAAAAAAATAGAAGAAGAACAACAAGATCTAAGAACAACAAGGATGTCTGGATATATTTCACTGAATAAAAAGTAGAAAAATACCCTTTGATGAAGGAGACCTGCATAGACGAAATAGAAACAAAGTTCAGTTGAAATAGAACCTTTCACGAAGAAGGAGAAGGATACACAAAGAAGAATGATGCATGAAGAAGAAGAAGAAGAAGAAGAACATAATAAAAAAAATTCAAACCTTCGTGAAGAAGAATAAGAAGATGGACAGAGAAACCATCTTAAACACAAAAAAGCTCAAAAAAATTAAAGCTTTCATGAAGAAAAAGTAAAAGCAAATCTGAAAATGTCTTTCAAACAATAAGAAAAAAAAAGCCAAGAAGGAGAACTAACCTTGAGGCCGAAAGGTTTTGTTCTGATTCTGTAAAATTGCCTTTTTGTGGAGGAAGAAGATTGAAAATAACTTTTCTTGGAGAAGAAGATCGATTCATGAAGGAAAAGAAGCAATAGTAAAAAAAATTCAAACATTTGTCAAAAGGTAGAAGGATGCACGGAGAAAATAACCACAATTATGCTTCAGCAGCAGGCAACATTCAAAATAGCTTGACTTGGAGAGGAAGAATAATAATTTCTGACTGCCAACGTCAATCATCAATCAATGCAAAAGTTATCACGGACCAAAACACAAACAACAACAAAAAGATCAAAAAACCTCTAATTCAGTAACTTCATTATACTAACATTTTCTTAGATATATAGTAGAGGCCACATTAGATTCCCTCGCCTTTCCAATGCTGAAACCAAATCTTCTACACGATTTTGTGACCACATTCCGATTCATCCTATCACCACTTATTTCTCTTTTCCCTAAACAAACCTCCTAAATACATTACTATTATTTTTAGCATAATTTTATAGTTTGTTATATAATATAAACTTATATTTTTTAATAATACTTTATTAAACTTAACTTAATAATTATTAACAAATTTCGATTAAAACCTATGGTTTATAAGATAGTAAAAAATAAAGTAAATTAAATGTAATTATCTTAATTATTTATTGAAAACTGGCAAAAATACTCTTATTATCTTAAGTGTATATATCTGCAATTATGTTGTGTAATATAAAGCAATTGCCACAATTGTTAGATAGAAGAAATAATAGAACAAAAATAAAATTATAAAAAAAATATTCACCAAAGCTAATTATCAAAGTGGTATCACTTCTATGTATTACTTATGATAATAAATATATTAATACTTTTCATTTCTAACACTAAATTAAGTATAATTAATAATAAAAACTAAAAGTTTTCAAAAATCTATCTGTAATAGAACATTTTTCAGTGTGGAGTCTTAACTATATTTAATTCAATTATAAATTAGTAGAATTCAGAGATGATAAAATGACAACTTTTAAAGCACTGTTTTCTACTTCTCCCAATCATCTATTGCTAATAAAATTGTGTTGTCTATGTTTTCTTGAATTGGAACCTTATTGCTAAGACATCAATTCAGTATCATGCAGTATTTGGTATTCTGTATGCATCTATCTTTTAAAAAAAAAAACCTATTATAGAATAACTTCGTAAAATGGAATAAAATTCTATTATTTTCGTAGAACAATTAGGAATATTAATGAGGTAGGTCAAGGGAACAAAATAAATTTGTTATGCATGTTCTTGAAAGTTGGCACCTTCTTACATGGAATCAAGTTCTATGGTAGCTTCTTCCAACCCCTTATTCTTCATTTTCAAAGACTCGGTCTAATTATCGTTATACCCTCTTTTTTAAGTAGGTGGCGATAATAAAGATATTAAAATCGGTCAAGAATAATATTGTTTTATAAACACACGGAATTTACATATTTGAATTTAACAAATTTTGATCACTGTGATATATAAAACGTATATTAATATTCGATATACATCTAAAATTATTTTTTATGTATACTGAATATTCATATACGATTAATATTTTTTATCAGATATTCACATTTATTGATTTTTAAATTTTAGTTTATTTCTTAAAAGCACCGATCAAGTATACTGGATATCGACATAAATATTGTATTTTGTCACGTGTCAATCTCTGAACAACTTTTTTTCTGAATTTTTCATCATTTCACGCATCTTACTTAGTGCTTTGTCCCAAATAATACTACTACTTTTTCTATTACATCTAATACTATATACAATTCTAAACTAACAAATGGAAACTTTCTCTATAAAATAATATATCTGATCCACTTGAATTCAAATTTTTCATTCTACAAAAGGTAAATTTGCTAACGTGTCAATCAACCAGAATTTACAGCTTTTAAAAAAAAATTCAAAATGCTCAAATTATCAGGTTCAAAAAGTTTCTCTCTCTCTCTTTTCTTCCCCTGTCTTTCCCAGTCTACACTCTTCGTTTCTCTCTCTCTCTTTTCTTCTCCTGTCTTTCCCAGTCTACACTCTTCAGCTTCTTCTCAACCTTCCTCTTTTCTCTGTTTTTCTCACGCACGGACAACACCTCTTCATCTTCCTCTTTTCAGCGGTTTCAAATGAGAAGATCTGAATATATCACCTTTCTCAAGCAAGCAAACCGTTCATCTTCTTATATTTTTTCAGATCTAACTTTTTCAAGCGTTTTTTTACAGGTTTAAACCCAGAAGTCGTTTTTATTTTGATTTTTATGAATCTAACATCTATTTTTGTTCTTATATTTTGTCAGATCTAACTTTCTCATACCTTTTTTTACAGGTTTAACCCCAAAAGTCGATTTTATTTTGAGTTTTTTCAACCGAACAACTCATTTTCTTCTTATATTTTGTGAGATTTAACTTTTTCATGCGTTTTTTACAGGTTTTAACCCAGAAGTCGAATTTATTTTGAGTTTTCTCAACCGAACAACTCATCTTCTTCTTATATTTTCTGATATCTAACTTTTTGATGCGTTTTTTTACAGGTTTAAAACCAGAAGTCGATTTTATTTAGAACCGAACAACTCATTTCTTCTTATTTTTTGTCAGATCTATCTTTTTCATTCGTTTTTTTTCAGAGGTTTAAACCCAGAAGTTGTATTTATTTTGATTTTTCTCAAGCAAGCATTTCATTTTCTTCTTATATTTTGTCAGATCTAACTTTTTCATGCGTTTTTTTACAGGTAAGAACCTAGAAGTCGATTTTATTTTGAGTTTCTCAAGCGAACAATTCATTTTCTTCTTATATTTTGTCAGATCTAACTTTTTCATGCGCTTTTTTACAGGTAAGAACATAGAAGTCGATTTTATTTTGAGTTTTCTAAAGCGAACAACTCATTTTCTTCTTATTTTTTGTCAGATCTATCTTTTTCATGCGTTTTTTTACAGGTTTAAACCCAGAAGTCGTTTTTATTGAGTTTTCTCAACCGAACATCTATTTTTCTTCTTATATTTTGTCAGATCTAAGTTTTTCATGCGTTTTTTTACAGGTTTAAATCCAGAAGTCGATTTTATTTTGAGTTTTCTCAACCGAACAACTCATTTTCTTCTTATATTTTGTCAGATCTAACTATTTGTTTCGTTTTTGTACAGGACTAATATGGTTCACTACGACATATGGTTTT
>Ga0209589_1005986_pt1 | contig 20360 bp, 12 predicted proteins | sample CowpeawhiteBW_FD_187525 | JGI IMG/M metagenome (GOLD analysis project Ga0209589, IMG submission 187525) | Root nodule microbial communities of legume samples collected from California USA - Cow pea white BW (SPAdes) (version 2) | ecosystem: Host-associated > Plants > Roots > Nodule | place: USA... | reverse complement strand
GGTAGTACTCTCTTTTAATTCTTTTGAGTCAAAAACTTCACCTATGTGTGATTCAAAAATTAAAGTCTTATCGTGACAGTTTAGGAGAACATGGTTGGAAGATAACCAGTCCATTCCAAGAACAATGTCCAAATGAGACAAGGGTAGACATATAAGATTTACAAAAAAAATTCTATTGCCTATAGAAATATGACAATTTGTGCATGCAAGTGAAGTGGTGACTGGAACATTGGTAGGAGTAGAAACAGTTAAATCATACGACAATAAAGAGACAGGTAACTTTAAATGTTTGACACATTCATGTGATATGAAAGAATGAGTAGCACCTGAATCATATAGTACATTAACGAGGTGACCAATTATGATGCATTTACCTCGGATTAGATCTTCAGATTGAACAGCTTCAGTACCATTCAATGTGAAGACTCTTCCGGTTGTCTTTGGTCTTCCAAGTTGATTATTTCCTCTATTGCTGCTTCCCCCACTTCCTTGCTCCTTAATTAACTCTTTGCATTCATTACGATAATGACCCAACTTCCCACAATTGAAGCAAGTTATAGTCCTAGTGGTGTAGTTTCTTGACAGATGAGGTCCTCCATAGTGGAAACATTTGATAGGGTTGGTTATGCTTGAATTATTGGCAGGAGAGGAATGTCTTTGTCCTAAAGAGTTCCATGAAGCATGAGATGGACGTTGGCAGGGTTTCTTATTATTAAAATCATTTCTTTTGTGCCTCAAAGGCCCTCCTTGCCTCCACTAAGTTTGCCTTGCCTTAGTATCATCCTCATAAATCCTACAACGATTTACAAGAGTAGGAAAGGAAGAAATCTCTAAATAACCAACTGCTTGTTTAATATCAGGTCTCAGTCCACTTTCAAACTTGGAACAACAGAAACGTTCATCAACTCTATCATGAAAGTAAGGACAAAACTTTGACAACTCGTCAAACTTTGCTGCATATTCTCCTACAGACATGATTCCTTGACGAAGATTAAGGAATTCAACTTCTTTCCTTCTTCTAAGATCCTCTGGAAAATATTTTTCCAGAAACTTTTGTTTGAAGACTTCCCAAGTAATTTGTCTCCCTTCATCCTCCAATTATTGTTTTGTAAATCTCCACCAGTTTTCAACTTCTTCAACGAGCATAAATGTAGCAAATGTGACTCTATTTGCATCCGCACACATCATTGCAATGAAAATTTTCTCAATTTCTGCTATCCATGATTGAGCACCTTCAGGATTAAATCCTCCTTTAAATTTTTGTGGATTATTCTTGCGAAAGTTTTCTAATCCTCATTTGCTCTCATTCTAGAGTACCCCTAATGAAAAGCATTGTCATCTATAATGTTCCAGGCCTTATAGCACCTCACATGTGCATTCATCCCCTAGTCATATAGACCATCCCAAGCATGCTCAAACAAAATATAAGCAGCAGCACTTTAACAATTTTAAGCACATGATCTTATGCACTAATGCAATTTAATATTGACACCCATGCCTTCACCAAACCAATTCTCTACATGTGACTAACAAATTGATAGAGACTTACCACATAACCCAATCATGCTTCATTAGAAGTTACTAGGAATTATCAAGAGGTTATTCATGCATTTTAAAGACTCCAAAATCAGCAATATTGAGTAACGTATATCTCTAGCTACTGATCACCAAATCAAATCTCCACCGTTCAAAGTGAAGAACCACATGTTATGGACCACCTGTCAAAATTTCAACTAAATCGGTTAACGAACTGGAAAATGCAGTTTTACGAAAACTGCACAAACTAGAAAAATGGTGGCGCATAGCGCCTAGAAGTGAGGAAGGTGGCGTCTGGCTGTACTCATCTCTTTTTATGGTTTGAGCACATAGTAATCCAGTCTAAAAATTTAGTTTGCCTTTTTAGCTTAAAATGGTTCTACGAAGGTTTGAACCCATGACCATGCTAATGCCAACTCAATACACAACCATTTAACCAATTCATGTTTCATGTTGATTAATATAATTCTATGATTATATTATCACTCAACATGATCAAGCATATTATCAAAAATAATAATAATTTAAATAACACACAAATGGCATACATAGGACTTGAACCCAAGTCCTCTCACACATTTAAGTACTCTTAACTACTTGAGCTAGTACTTTTTCACATTATAGCAATCAATATTAAATGCCATAAAGGCTCCCACTACTCGCATTAATTAATTAATTAATTAATTAATTTTCCCGGGTCTTACAAAGACGATGACGAGTAAAATGACAATTTGTTTCAATATGTTTGGTTTAGTCATGAAAAATAGAGTTACGAGCATTATGAATAACACTTTTATTGTTACAATGTAGAGGCGTATGATCTTTCAAATGGACACCCATATCTGCAAGTAACCATCGCAGCCAAATAATCTCACAAGTAGTAAAATGAAGAGTAAAAAACAGAGTTGCGAGCAATATGAATATCACTTTTTTTCTTCTTCTTTCTCTTCTTCTTTCTCCTCAACCTCCTTTGTCGTCATGGACATCATTGTTGTGTCCGTTGTTGTCACTGTCATCACATCACCTTTGACTCATCCTCCTCCTTTTCCTCTAACTCCTTCCTCCTCCTATTCGCTTTCTCATTCGTTTTCTCTCTTTCTTCTCTTCTTCTCACTCATCCATTTAATTTATAGCAAATATTTCGTCAAATTTTGTGAAAAAAATGATGCTTATTTTACAGATAAATTACCAACAAAAGTATCGAAAAATTTTAAAAATAAAATTACCAATATATTTATCGATGAATTTAAAAATATATTGATGTATTTATCGACAAATTTTTTAAAAATTCAATTATCGAAGGAATTAAAAAAATCATGATTGACATATTTACCAACAGATTTTAGCACAACATGATTAAAGTTAAGACGAGAACTTTGGTATTCATTTTACCAATGAAAATATTCATCGATAATAAAATTTTTGAATTACAGATAAATTTTATCAATAGATCCATTATTGATATTTCTGTCGATATTAGAATCCTAAAATTTGTTAGTACAGAACGATTTTTTTTTGTCAATTAAATTCATTAATATATATTAATTTACCGACAATATTTTTTTCTATTAGTAATATATATTTTCTTATAGTCATATAAACATCAACAACATTATTATAAATTATTAAATAATGATGTATGAATTTATGTCTTATGATTATATTAATTAAATTGTTTTTAATTTATATAGAATTCATTCAATTTAAAGTTTCTAAAGTTCCTATATATATACTGTCATCTTTTGTTTAAAATATCTCTCTCATACCTTCTTCTTCTTTTTTCTACTTCTTCCGGTTTTCAAATATTTTAGAGATAATTCTCATTTTGTTTTTTCTTTTCCTAAGATTTCAAATTTTATATTCTCTAGTTTGGTTTGCATGTATGATGAGATTTTATACATAATGTGATATTTGAATTAAATAGATTAATATGTGGAGTTCTAAGGTAGGACTTCTATGAACTTTTGGTTCATTTCTTATTTTAATAATACATGTTAAGGGAGGGGTAACTACCTCTTTTGTATATTTGAACTGATTTAATAGGATGATATGTTAGGAGTTTAATAATTAGAATAGAAATTGATTGAGTATAAGAATTGTGATGAAATTATTGAATTTTTAGTATTATTGTGATTAATTGGTCCAAATAATACTTCAATTTGAAGTTTAATAATTCATTTCCAGTTAGAAATAATATGTTGATGTTATGACATATAAAACATGTTATCATTGTTGAGGTTCTTCAAAAGATTTATAAGGGCATTCAAAATAATGAGATGAGTTAATTATACGAGATTATGATATCACATTCATTCAAAATCTTAAAACAATAGTTTTTTATATGTTGTTTAACTTTATTATTTTATTTAATATAAAATTTAAAATTACACTTAATTTTCTAATAATAATATTTGCTTTAGTTGAAATGAGTTGAAATTTTATGAATACATTAAATTTTGTTATGATTATATAGTGTGATATTTGAGTTTGAGATAGTTACTTTAACTTAAATTAGTATTATGAGTTTTTGAAGTATTAATTTAGTATAAAATATTGTTTTAAAGTTGTTAAATAAGTTTAAATTGATATAAAATATTATATTTTAAACTATATGTAATATATATATATATATATATATATATTTATATAAAATATTATATTTTAAATTATATGTAATATATATATATATATATATATATATATATATATGATATCTCATTTAATATAAAATTTTTAATAAATAAAACATTACATAAATATAATATAAGAGAGCAAAAGACAGGAAAGTATACTAGAAATAAGTTTCATCCAAAATATACTAGAATCAACAAAAGTATTGTGGGCGTAAAATAACCCGAGAGAAATACCACAACAAAAGACGTAAAAAGTTGTGCAAAAGATTTCTCAATGGAGCATAAAAGACATAAATAGTTCCTCAAAAGATGTTCAAAAGAGTAATATTCAACATGCTTAATCTAAGCGGCAACATCTCCACCATCTTGATGATCACCAAGGGCTTCCTCATCTACTCATACAAATATTGATGATCATTGCAAAAAGAAAACACCACAAGAAAAACAAAGCATAGAACAGAGAAGGGTAAGTTAGTTGCAAAAATAAAAAGAAATACATGTGTATATATATATATATATATAAAACTCAAAAGAATTGTATAACAATGAACCAATTACACCAAGCTAAGCAATATCAACTAACCCATCACACATGATGACACTCTAGACTCAATTATCCAGATCTAGACATTGATGTATTATTTTTGGCGATTTCTGCACTTGTGGTGGCCTCTACTACCTGTAGAGTCATTGTCAATGAGTTTTACCCTACCACATACAAGATTAGTCCCTTTAACTATCATAAGAACCTTGGGGTTGTTCTTAAAGACAAGACTTCCTGCCTCTCTCACTACATGACTCATTCCACTCTATATGAGTCTTGAATGAGCATTAGAGCATCAGGATAAACCTCCACTATTGACTCCTTACATTAATGAACACACTACTAATTAAATCAAATAGGATTTCTCCCATGGAATCTCCTATATTCTCACACAAGCATTTCAAAACACATATTAGAAACTGTAAGACCCGTGAAATTTAATTAATTAATTAAATAAATAATTAATAAATGCAGGTGGGAGAATTAATTATGACATTAAATTATGAGTGGGATGATGTGGAAAAGTACTAGCTCAAGTGGTTAAGAGTACTTTGATTGTGTGAGAGGACTTGGGTTTAAGTCCTATGTATGCTATTTTGTGTTGTTATTCATTATTATTTTAAATATATGATAATCATGTTATGAAATAATATGTTTATTGGATGATGATTGTTAGCATGAAACATGAATTGGCATGATGGTTTGATAGTGATTTGGCAGTTGCATGGTTATGGGTTCAAGTCTTGGAGGACTCATACTAAACTTCATTTTTGACATGTATAAATCATGCAGTTTGTTGGGTTTGGATGAAGCGCTTGGCGGTGGCTAGTGATCGCCAGGCGAAGCGAGCTAATTCGGCTCGTTTTTGGTGTTTTGGGGTTCTAGGCTGAACATGATCGGTGGAGAAGCTAACTGGGATTATAAGGAATTGATTTTGATATCGTTTTATGTTTAATTAATAGCGTTGGCAGGCATGAATGAATGGAACAGTGGCAAAGTGTTTAGGGTTGAACACTTGGGGGTTTGAGGTTGTGATTATTGTTCTCGATTAGAATGCTTGAAAATTTCTAATGATGCATGTATAGATTGTGTTGTATTATGGTTGCGAGAGAGTTGCGAGAGTAGTAATGGATACTGATCTGAAGGGGAGAAACAAAACTGAAGAAAAAATGTGGAAGCAGGCAGGTGCGGAAATTCTGGAATTTTCCCATAAGTCTGATGCACCGCCTGGTGGCACGGGAATGGCTGGTAGGCGCCAGCACAGTGATGTGGATCCGAGTGGTTGTTCGGGACTGTAATCGTGTTTTAGGATATTAGGCGTTTGGTTCTTTGGTAAATTAGTTCTAGTATTTGTGAGGGGGTTAGAGATGCGAGATGGATAAAAGTCTTGGTAATGACAAGTGTAAATTATTAGTTTGATGTTTTGTTTTGCTAAGGAAAGGAATCTAGTAAGATTTTACAGTAGGATTTATAATTAAACGAAAAGACTGGTGCAGGGGTTGGTGTATAGTGATCCAACTAAGGTTGTGATATTTACAATCTATCTATAAATCGAATATTATGGGTGTATAAAGTAGTGAGAGAATGGTAAATTAGAAATATGGTAAGTATGTTAGCTCATGAAATATTCCAGTACTGTCAGGACCTTAATAAACAACATGTAGGTATTGGTTTGGAAAAACATGGACGACCCCCAACAATGGGGGAGTCTCTTGGAGTGGAATTATTTCGTGGGGAGTTGTTGTAGAGCGGAAGAGTTGTAAATGTCCATACAATACACAATACATTGCACTGAGTTAGGAGTGCAATGGATTGAGAGTAGGTCTGAGAGTAAGGTGCGAAGAATATCTGACCAAAACCAGTACTGCACAAGTACTGATACGGCGCCTGTCGGCAGAGCTAGGTCTGCCAGGCGACAGCGAGAAACCAGTGGGTTAATGGTGCAGGAGGCGCCTTGTGAAGGGATAGGATTCCGCCAGGCGATGGCGACAGAAACAATGAGATCTAGTGTAACGTCCGCCTGGCGGTGAAGGTGGATCCGCTAGGTGGTTGTGGCTGAAACAGTGGGGTCCTAGAGCGTTGGGCGCCTGGTGGTGGGGGCTGACCCGCCAGGCGGTGGCTGCTGTGTTTGCGTGTTTGAGGCGCTTGGCGCCTGGCAATACGTGTCCCCTGCCAGGTGGTCTGGAAGCGGATGGCGCCTAGTGGTACGTGTCCCCCGCTAGGCGATTTGGCGGCTGTAAGTCCTAAGTATTGGACTTTGTAGGGTGATCTACAAGGCTTTTGGTGATGCCTCAAAGGTAAGATTGCTGGGTTCCTTGAGTTGAGCTCGGAACGTATCCCTTGATTTGAGCTCGGGATAGAGGTTAAGCACGTACATTCCTCGAGTTGAGCTCGGAATGGCATCCCTCGAGTTGAACTCGGGATGGCAGATGAACACGAGGAACCCTTGAGTTGAGCTCGGGTTGGTGAGTGTTGCCGGTGTGAGTGTGTTGGTTGTGGCCAGTACGGATGGGTCCAGATAGATTGCCCTCCTCAGTTGTTGGCTGACAAGTTTGGTAGTCTTGGGACATTACGGACTATGTTCATAATTGGGAACTCCATCTGGCGTTACGGTGTATGATCCGTGGCATTGGTTCCCGCACGTGCTCTATCGGTTGTGGCCGATAGGTTTGGCAGCAAATTATCTTGGGATAATCACTAGAAGAGGTAGAACACGAATGGTCTGGTTGTGGCCAGGCGTTAGAGAATTGAGTAAGAGATGGTACATTGGTTCTTTGTAGAATTTACAGTTGTATGATTGGTTATTTGATTATCGTTATGATGCATGTTGATTTCATAAGCTCACCCTATTTGCTTGTGTTTGGCGATGATCGTGTACGCGGTACACGTGAGCAGAGGATGTTGATGCAGGTGGAGCCGGTGACGCTTAGCTACGGAGAGGCGATATTTGGGGTGTTTTAAATCATTTGTATTTTCTACTTTTGGAAATGAAGTGGAAACTCGTTTGAGACGTTTATTTTGGATTATGACATTTAGGTATTCTTGAATTTTGGTTTCTATTATATACAATTATTAAAGTTTAAATTTCCCACGTTTTTGGAAATGAAGTTATACATAAATGCGACAACTTTATGAATTTAATTATTTTATTTATTTAAATCAGTAATATCCTGACGGGATGTTACAGAAACCATACAACATATCTCTCGGAAAATAACTAATTCTGATCATTTTTATCCAATCCAACTTAACAACACATTATGCAAACAACTTGGGATTTTAGAAATAAAACTATAGCTTGTGTAAAGCCCCAAAAATTTGGTATTTACATTCAAATTAAAGATAATTGAATCAAGAACCAAATGCAAAAAGAATCAACCTAATTGAATAATTATAGAGAAAGTTATGCACCAAACAAGCAATAAAGGTCAATGTTGTCAACAACCAAAACTACAAGGACCTTGTGATAAAAACTACTGTCACTACAGACTTCCGATTAAAACTCCGACCGATCAAAGTCAAGAACTATGTGTTTAGGCTAGTTGTTAAAATTTCAGTTTGATCCAATGGTTAAAAAAGTTGGAACCTTCATTCTACGAAAAGTGTGCGGTGCAGGAAAATAGGTAGTGCCACACCATATGCTTATTGGTTGTGAGATCTTTGTTGAGAATATCACTTAATATCTTTTTTTATTTAAATTTTATTTAAATTAGTTTCTATAAAATATTTTAGTTTTAGATATATGTTTTAGTTTTAGAAATTAGTTATTATTTTAGATTAAGAGTGATATATTGTAAATATTTTATACTTGATATTCTGTTTTATTTTGCTCTATATATAAGATATATCAATAAAATACAAAAACATGTTCCTTCGTATAACGCATCTCATATCTCTCATATTTCCAAAAGTCCTAAAAAACCCAACAGTGGTATCAGAGTTGATGGTTCAAAGTGACTAACTGCATAACCATAACCAAAAAAGGAATCACCGAAGTGACTGACCAAAGGGGTCACCATACACTAAAGGGAAATATACCATATGGAAAAGAAAAAGAAAATAAAAAGGACTCATCATTGAGGGAAGATTGTTGGGAATAGTCCAAATGTGAGTCAAAGTTCCACATTGGATAGAATAGACAAAGTTAAACACTATATAAGAATAAAGACCCATAACACCATTGTCTTAAGGTTTTGGGGGTAAAAGTGGCGTTAAATGGATTTAATGTGTAAAACTAATGTCATATATATAGAACCAAAATCTCTCCATAACTATAACCAAACCATATGAAACATATTCCAACCGTTGTATCAAGAGCCATTCATTGTTCTTACTATCAGTAAAATGGAAGGAAATATGTCACACGTCACAAAGACAAAAATACGAGAAAGACAAAGGCAAAGTCATGCTTGTTCGTAGGTGTTTCACAAGTGGTTATGACCAAAATTCTGGTGACGGTGCCGGAAAGATATGAAACATGTATTACTTCCTTAGAAAACACAATAGATTTGTCAGAAGGAGAAAATACAACAGCACATCGGTTTTTCCATCTTGTCCCTATTGTAAGAAAAAAGGTCATCAACCCAACTAGTGTTGGTGGAGGCCAGATGTAAAATGTCACAAATGCGGTCAATTAGGACATTTAGAGAAGGTATGAAAATCCCAAGATTCTCAAAAAGATGTTCAGATTGTGGAGGATAAATCAGAGGAGGAATTACTCCTTACAACATCTGTACTACCAATGAATCTACAAAAGATTGGATTATAGATAGTGGTTGCACAAACCATATGACTCATGGTAGAGAACTTTTTAAGGAGCTCAACAAATCAAATATTTCCAAAGTAAGAATTGGGAATGGAGAACAACTTGTTGTGAAAGGTACAAAAACAATTTCAATTAAAACTTATTCAGGTATCAAATTAATTTTTAATGTCTTGTATGTTCCTGAGATTACTTAAGATTTGTTAAGTGTTGCTCAAATGTTAGAGAAAGGTTATAAGGTCTCCGTTGAAAATAAAGTTTGTGTGATAAAAAAATGCTAACAACATAGAAATATTCAAAGTCCACATGAAAGACAAAAGGTTTGTGTTGGATTTGATGACAGGTGAATTTGCTACAAATGAAGAGAGTAGAAAAGAAGGATCAAAATCAAAAGAAGATGAATATCTCTTGAAGAAAGTAGATGTCCAAGTGAAGAAAGTATATGGAGATCCGCATTCTAATATTCACAAAATGCCTAACGTCACTACCATGAAATTCACAATTAACGATGATGCTGGCAAAAGAAGAAATAAAAAGAAGAATATCAAATTGAGGAAAGATGTGATCCATGGAAGAAAGAGAAAAGCAATCACTACAAGCACAAAAAGAGGAGAAAATCAAACACCAAAAGATGGAAAATCAAATCTGAAGATATAAAATTTAAATAAACAGATATTAAACAAGGAGGAATGTTGAGAACATTACTTAATATCTTTTTTTTAAAATTTTATTTAAATTAGTTTCTAGAAAATATTTTAGTTTTAGATATATGTTTCAGTTTTAGAAATTAGTTATTATTTTAGATTAACACGAATATATTGTTAACATTTTATACTTGATATTTTGTTATATTTTGTTTTATATATAGGGTATATCAATAAAATACAAAAACATATTCCTCCGTATAACATATCTCATATATCTCATATATTTCTCATATTTCCAAAAGCCCTAAAAGACCCAATAGTGGTATCAGAGTCGATGGTTGAGAGTGACTGACCGCATAATCATAACCAAGAAAGGGGTCACAGAAGTGACTGACCACATAACCATAATCAAAAGGGGTCACTATACACTAAAGGGAAATATACCATATGGAAAAGAAAAAGAAAGTAAAAAGGACTCATCCTTGAGGGAAGATTGTTGGGAATAGTCCAAATGTGAGTCAAAGTCCCACATTGGATAGAATAAACAAATTTAAACACTATATAAGAATAAAGATCCATAACATCATTGCCTTAAGGTTTTTGAGATAAAAGTGATGTCAAATGTCTTATATGTGTAAGACTAATGTCATTTATATAAAACCACAATCTCTCCATAATTATAATCAAACCATATGAAACATATTCCAACAATCTTGACTTGTTCCACTACACAATTTGGTATCTTGCACTTTTATCTTCTCACCTGTCAAAATAAAAGAGTTCCATCTCCATTCAACTTAAGAACCATATTTCTCCAAGACCCACAACTTAATCTCACATGCATCCACTTTCAACATGTCACTATAACCCACCAAATTCAATACATGTATATATATTTCTCATAAAATAGACAACCACAAATTCTTTGAACAAAAACATCCCTTCCGTAACAATTAATATTTTGAAAATTAAGTTTTTCTTATCAACACATAAAATTAAACTACCAATTAACAAAAATTCTCAAATTTGCTAAAAACGAAATTCCCAAACTTGAAACAAGAACAAACTTACAATTCTATAATTCAATCAGAAAAACTTACTAAGGCACAACCATTAGCTTCCCTTATCTTGAAAGACAGCCCCAAACAACTTTACGAAACCCTCCAAACTCTTCGACTCACGAAAACTCTTCTTCAACCTAGAGACAACGTACGAACGATTTGACCGAAGAAAGGAACCATTGATTAGAAGAGAATTTAAACCAAAACCCTAAAAATGAATAAAATAAAGTTCACAATGCAAAACAATAATACAATGAGCATCAAAAGAGGTTGAAATTTTAGATGAAGAGTTTTGTCTTATTACTCTCCTTTCTTAAACTTTAAAAACTTTTTGAAACACCAACATAATGTCATGGAGGAGCAACTTAATTATTTCCTCATCAACCAACTATTGCTGGATTAGATAACACTTTTGATTATGAAATAAAAAACACATGCACTTTTACTAAAATATTTGCTTAAGTTTTTAATATTAGGGCATACAATCATAATTGGATACATTAATTAAATAATTAAATGATAATGGTTGTACCCTCACCCTTTGTGTGGCGTACTCATTTTTGACGGTTTCCATATTGGGAAGGATAGTGACCAGTGGGATCAGATTCTTTTCACTAAAATATATATATATATATATATATATATATATATATATATATATATATATATATATATATATATAATATTTTGATAACTTTTGTTGAGAAAGATTTATTTGGGATATTCAATAATTATTGGACGTTATCTAAATCAATATAAGACAGTATTACTTTGAGTCGTTATCAAAATAAATTTTCGATTTTGATCCTAATAGATGTTTTGGGGTAAATCTATTAAGAAAGTTAACAAAAATCAAACTTGAATTAAATTTGCATAAAATATTAATATCATTTTTAACTTACAATCATAGATATTTTTTTTACGCATTATTGTTTTTACGTAACATAAAATTTAGACACACATAAATTTTTAATATATATATATATATATATATATATATATATATATATATATATATATATATAATAAAGTTTGATTAGTATGACAATGACATAATCATGATATGTGAAACCAACCAACATCATAAAACCACTTTCTGTTCATGCAAATGCCCCAGCCAAGATTCAGGTTTTAAATATTTTAGTGGTGTTATTATCAATTGAGATGGTTGGAGTATGACTATTTTTTAAATAAACTTTGGGTATATCATAATTGAGATTTACATTTTAGCATGCATTATACTTAATATTAAATAAATTTATTAATTTGATTTTTATAATAAGTTAATTATTCTTGAATTGTCTGTGTTGACTTATAATTATTTCAGTCACATCCATAGCTTTTAAAATTGGATATAAAAATAAGGAAATTTTGAAATCATACTCATGAATAAGTTATGAAATAAAGGAGAAAAAACAAAATTTAATATTTGTGTGTGTGTGCGCGCACTAACGAATAATGGGTAACAACGAGTTAGCTTAATTAAATTATACTTTAAAATGTGTGATTCTTTTTGGTACTCATTAGTTTACGCATTTAATATTAAATAATAAATATAATATCAAAATGATACGGTGAGAATTTAATACTATTATATTATTATTATTATTATTATTATTATTTAGGCTTAAATATATCTTTAAATTTAAATATAAAATTAGATTTTGTTACTATCATAAAATTTACAAATAAATATAATTCTTTTAGGTGTTAAATTATATCTAATAATTTATACTTTAACATATTTTAACTCAAATATCAATAAAAAATATTATTTAAAAAGATTATATTATTTTTTAAATTTAGTAACCAAAAGACATCAAGGATCGAAACAAAATGAATTTCAATTTCGTATTTAAGTTTAGAAACTAAAAATCTATTTAACTATAATTTAAAATTATTTTTGTTGATTTTAGAAAATATTTTAAATGGATTAAAGCTTATTTATATAATGTTTTGACCTAAAAATTAGATCTATGTATATTAACTTAGATTTGATATCACGAAAGAAGTGACTTGTCCTATTTTCATCTAATTCATTCACATAAACAAAAACAATCATTTTCTAGGTATTCTCATAATATACATATATATATATATATATATATATATATATATATATATATATATATATATATATATATATATATATATATATATATATATAATATGAAGTGAACTTCATGTGTTTGTGATAAATTCTGTTCACATATGTAATCAAAGTTAAACCCTATGTATAATTTAGGTATTCGCATTCTGACTATGATAATGTGAAATGTGAAGCAAAGAAACAGTGTTGTCAATTATGGTGAAAGACCTAATTGATGGCCTGTTTTCTAGAAGGAGATTATCATAATTAAAAAAGTGGTGGCCACGTTATGCAGAGCAGAAACCTTTGGCAGTGTAAAAAAAAAAAAAGGGATTTTTCACACTTGAGGAAATCATGTTGCAACTTTCTTTGGTAATAGTATTGTTAGATTCTTTATAAGAGAATCTTAGATTCGTACGTACATGCAAACATAATATATCACTTTTAGTGTGAAAAGGTTTATAAAATTAAAAATAAATTATATTCATATTGATCCAAATAATTTATGTATATGTTTTAATAATTCATTTCCAATTTAAATATGTTGAATTCAATTACTTAGGAAAGATAATCATTTTTTTAAGTAGTCTCATACAAAATATTTTTGTGATTGATCATATTATAGCACATCATCTTTTAGTCTCAAGATGTCATTGATATATCTTTAACTCAAGGTAAAATAACATCACTTTCAATATAAGAAATTGAAAGTAATAGGTTTGCCAATATTTTCTCTTAGTATATTGTTATTTTTATTTACTTTTTATTAAATGTGAGACTCTAACTTCTACTCAATTTTCTCTCCTGATTGTGATTTTTTTTTTTCATTGGTACACTTTTTTTAAGTGAAAAGATATATTTCAATAACAATTACCTCAATGATGACTAGGATGACAAAAATATTCGTGTATGCGAATATCTGCGAATAAAATCCGTGGTATCCACATATATTTATTACCATGGATAACAATATTTTAATACTTATTTATAAACAGATTGAGAGTGCGGGTACATGTGACCAACAAAAAATTAAAATTTAATTTAATTTAATTTATATTTTATTAAGTCAAATTTAATTAAAATTAAAATTCAATATTTATTTTATTAGATTAAAATTTAATTTAATTTAATTTATATTATATTTTATATTTTCTTTTGTAATTTTATTTATATTTTATTTTAAAATTTTATAAAATATTTTTTTTTTTAAATATTCGTTGATATCCACGGGTACTTACAGATTTTAAAAATTCACAATTATTTTTTAAATGGGTATCCGATGAATAAAGAATAAATTTTGTGTTGCCGGGTCAAGCAGCGGGTATACACTATCTTTATCCGATCTTACTTATACTAATTATCTATTTATTTAATTTTAAATTTCAGAAATGATCTAATTTTTTAATTTTTCTCTCCATTTTCAAATTTTCTGTTCGTCTAGTTCTTTCTTTTGTATTATTTGTTCTTTATATATGAAGAACTCTCAGAATACAACAGAACCCGTGCACAACCTCAAATCCTACTGCCCCGCAACTGAAAATTCATAATTAAATAATATTATGTTTATAACAGAATCAATAGTTAGTTTCTTTTTTCTGTTATATAACTCCTTTCAATGTTACTCTATACACAAGCTTTCATAGTAATAAATTCAGTTCAGTTTTTTCTCTCTCCCATTTCCGTTGCATTCTGCAAACCTTCTCTTTCTCTGTCAGCGTAAACCTGTTTCTGCATTTAAGTTTCTTTTGTCTTCATGAGGATGCAAGGGGTTTAAGATGGTATTAGAGCTCTTCAAATGAAGAGCTCTGTTGCGTTTTTCTTTACTCTGATTGTTATCACTTGTAACTGTTTTTTCTTTCATCGTTTCTTGTTTTTCATCTTTGTGTTTCTTTTCAACATGGCTAAAGAAGAAGCATCGACGACCTTAACCAGTGAAAGCTACCTCTACCTTCATCCTGACGAAAGCCAAGTTGTGGCTCTTGTTTCTCCCGTTCTTGACTCTACAAATTACCACTCTTGGAGCAAATCAATGCTCACCGCCTTGAGTGCAAAGAACAAATCCCAGTTTGTCAATGGTTCGGCCAAGAAACCAGAGAAGGAAAATTCTTTGTTCAACGCATGGCAACGATGCAATGATATGGTTGTGTCATGGATCGTTCATTCAATGTCTTCTAACATTAGGCAAAGCATCCTTTGGATGGAGAATGCAGAAGACATCTAGAAGGATTTGAAGGCAAGATTCTTCCAGGGAGATCTGTTGCGCATATCAGATCTTCAAACAGAGGCTGACCAATTGAAGCAAAGCAACTTAAGCGTAAGTGAATATTTTACGAAACTCCGTGTAATCTAGGACGAGCTTGAGAACTTCAGACCAATGAATCAAACAAGAATAGTCAAGTCAGTAATTTCTCTACAAATTCCATGGGACAAGGTAATATCTTTCTTAATCTTTACAGCTCTCATTCGCATAATTGGATTTTAGATTCAGGTGCAACTGATCATGTCTATATAAATCTATCCATGTTTTCTTCACATAAAAGAATTAAAGATCTCAATGTTAATTTGCCAAATGGCTTGTCTGTGATAGCCACGCATAAAGGCATTGTTCAACTCCATGATGATATTATTTTAAAAGATGTTTTGTTTATCCAAGATTTTAAACATAATCTAATATCTGTATCCAAATTAATTGAAAAGTCACAATTGCAAGTTGTTTTCTCTGAATGTGGTTGTTTCATACAGGATCAGATGACCAAAAGGACGATTGGTTCAACTAAACATCAAGCAGGATTATATGTGTTTACTTCTTCTAAACACAATGTTAATAACATGTATATTAGCAATCTTTGGCATAAAAGACTTGGGCATCCTTCTGATAAGAGATTAGAAATTTTGAGGCAAAGATTTGATTTCATTAATCCTAAAGACATGTACTGTGATATTTGCCACATGGCTAAGCAAAGAAAATTATCTTTTCCAAATAGTGATTCGTATGCTGCTAACTTGTTTGATCTCTTGCATGTTGACCTTTGGGGGCCTTCCCCTGTTATCTCTCTGCATCGGCACAAATATTTTTTGACCATAATTGATGATCACAGTAGATTCACATGGGTTTTTCTTATGAAAACAAGGTTTGAAATTAGAGAGCATCTTAAAAACTTTATTTCTTATGTTGAAACCCAATTTGATACTAAGATCAAAGTCATACGAAGTGATAATGGATTTGAGTTTAACATGCCAAGTTTCTTTAATTCTAAAGGTATTATACATCAAACAACATGTGTAGAAATCCCTGAACAGAATGGGATAGTTGAAAGGAAACACCAACATCTTTTAAATGTCACTAGATCCTTGCTTTTTCAAACCAAATTATCAAAACAGTTTTGGTCTTATACTTTGATTAATGCAACGTTTTTAATCAATAATATTCCTACACCTATTTTAAAGAATTCCACCCCTTATGAAAAATTGCATAATAAGATGTATAATATTAGCTCTCTTAAAGTCTTTGGTTGTTTATGCTTTGCTCAAACTTTGTCTGCAAAAAGGTCCAAGTTTGATCCTCGGGCACGTGCTGACATCTTTCTTGGCCTAAGCTCTCACACCAAAGGGTACGTTATATTTGATTTAAAGAAACATGACATCATCATTTCATGAAATGTTGTTTTTCATGAAGATGTTTTCCCTAGTTGTCATAACATAGATCATGAATCCACTGAACAAGTTTGCTTACCCACTCCTCATAATTGCAGCATTCAATTTGATTATAATGATACTGTAACGCATGATGAAACGCTTGATGACAACAATATTCCATGCAATAATGATATGGATACACAAGATAATGTCATTAATAATGACAATGTGAGAAGAAGTAAGAGAGCCACAAAGATGCCTACACATCTCCAAGATTATTACGTAAATAACACTGACACTGCTAGGAAAAGTAAATATCCTATACAATCTTTTCTTTCTTTGTCTCGGTTGTCTTCCTCTTTTCAGCATATAGTTGTGAACATTGATGGTGGCATTGAACCCAAAAACTACAATGAAGCTGCAAAAGAATCTAGCTGGCAGAAGGCTATGAAAGATGAACTTTTAGCTTTAGAATAGAACCACACATGGACCCTGACTAATCTTTCGCCCGACACCAGCACAGTAGGTTGTAAATGGGTTTATAAGGTGAAGCATAAAGCAGATGGATCTATTGAGCGACACAAAGCTTGTTTAGTTGCTAAAGGATATACGCAACTTGAGGGCATGGACTTCCATGACACATACGCTCCTGTTGCCAAGCTCTCCACAGTTCGTCTCATCCTAGCTATTGCAGCCTCTAAAGAATGGAAGCTATCCCAGCTTGACGTGAACAACGCATTTCTCCACGGGGATCTTGAGGAGACTATCTATGGACCCACCTCCTGGTCTTACCATTGAAAAGGGACATGTTTGTCTTCTGCACAAATCCTTATATGGATTAAAGCAGGCCAGCAGATAGTGGTATGTGAAGCTTTCCTCTTTTCTCTTCACTCATAATTTTACCCAAACTGCTGCTGATCATTCTCTCTTTGTTAAATTTGTTGATAATCGCATCACCATTTTGCTTGTTTACGTGGATGATATCATCCTTACTGGTAATGATCAATCCTCCATAGATCAGATTACTTCACAGCTTGATAAGAACTTTAAAATCGAAAACCTAGGGACCCTTACTTATTTTCTTGGTTTCGAAATTGCTAGAAATAAGCATGGTATCAATTTATCCCAGAGAAAGTATACCCTTGATATTTTAACTGAGACTGGTATGTTCAATTGCTCTCCTGTTAGCACTCCTCTAAACTTTTCTGTCAAGATGCAGGCCATAGGTGATCCTCTGGATGACCCTACCACTTATAGAAGATTAATTGGAAAGTTAGTCTATTTGACCAACACCAGGCCAAACATAACGTATGTTGTTAGTCACCTTAGTCAATATGTTGTTGCCCCCACAAAGGATCATCTACAAGCCGCCTTACGTGTGATAAGATATCTCAAACAAACCATTGGTCAAGGCATCTTTCTCCCTGCTCATAGTGACATCCACCTACGAGGCTACAACGACTCTGATTGGGCGAATTGTGTAGATACAAGACGATCTGTCACTAGTTTCATTGTTTATCTTGGAGAATCACCAATTAGTTGGAAATCCAAAAAGCAAGCAACCATCTCCACAAGCTCCTCAGAATCAGAATATCGTGCTCTTGCTCAAACATCCTGTGAAATTCAGTGGTTAACTCATCTCTTACAAGCCCTTTATATCACCTACACATCACCGGCTACTATCTACTGTGACAATGCTTCAACAATTAAAATTGCCACAAACTCAATCTTCCACGAACGTACCAAAGATGTGGAAATTGATTGCCACACTATCAGAGAAAAGATACAACAAGGATTACTCAAATTACTTCCTGTCCGCACCAACCAACAGTTAGCTGATATCCTAACCAAAGCTCTACAACCTGGGTTATTTTCTAAGCTTAATTCTAAACTTGGCAGTCACAACATCTATTGCCCGCTTGAGGGGGGGTCTCAGAATACAACAGAACCCGTGCACAACCTCAAATCCTACTGTCCCGCAACTGAAAATTCATAATTAAATAATATTCTGTGTATAACATAATCAATAGTTAGTTTCTTTTTTCTGCTATATAACTCCTTTCAGTGTTACTCTGTACACAAGCTTTCATAGTAATAAATTCAGTTCAGTTTTTTCTCTCCCCCCTTTCCGTTGCATTCTGCAAACCTTCTCTTTCTGTCACGTAAACCTGTTTCTGCATCTAAGTTTCTTTTGTCTTCATGAGGATGTATGGGGTTTAAGAAGAACAAATTATTGAAATTCAATTCATGAACTTGTTCACAAATTAAGTTCCAAAATATTTGGACTGAATTTATTTTTATAATATTGAAACTGTTTCCATAGAGTAGGTAATGAATAATTTCCATGTAGTTGAATCATATGATATGACTCGTTCGTCTCGCGTAATATAAGTTCTCTTTGAAATTCAGCTTCACACACGAATCACACAACATCACCATTGATAATTGGTTGATGTACTTGTTTAAATAACTTATTCAAATGAGATGTGAATACACCTTAAAGTAATAATAGATTTAAGTATAAGTTTTTATATAGATTTTTATAGCTTCTTATTAGGATATATGATATGAATAGTGATATATTAGTTACTTTTTATGTAAAACAATTATAATTTATATTACCATATTGGACATCAAATTACTTTTAACATAAGTGTTCATTTAAAATAAAATAATCTAACTAAATGTTTACTTAATCATTTATTATGAAGAAATTTTTATTGTAAGTAAAACTACAACGACATTAAATTAAGTATGTACTTCTTCTTGTTTTATAAGCATTTAAATTTGAAAAGTGTTATTTCAATTTAATAAATAGATTGTTGTTTTGATAAATCGCCGAAATAATTCAAAAGAGATATATGAAAGTCTTCCACAGAATAAATTTTAATCATATTCTACTGAGTATCCGCATATACATGAATACTTTTCACGGATACCTGATAAATAACGAGATAAATTATTTTAGATGAGATTAGAGATGGCAAATAAACCTGTCCCTATGGATATTGTCCGAATCCGTCCCTGTTTTGACGGGAATCCCCGCATTGACTGGGTATGGGTATGGGTATGGGAAATCCCGACTTTTTCAATTGGGTATGGAAATGGGTATGAGAATGTACATATCCCCGCCATATTACCTGTACCCATTTAAATTATTAAAATAACCATATATATATATATATATATATATAATTTTTTATTTATTATAATTATTTGGTTTGTCATGAAACTCATTCGCATTTCAATTATATTTTTCATCTTATCATAATCTTTATGTAATTATGTTAAAAATATGTATGTTAATTAAAACTTTTTATGTCTCACATTTGAATATTTCTATTATTTTTTAATATTTTTATTTAATGTATATTTTTCTTTCACATAAAAATGTTTAATACTCTCAATTTAAGTATTTAATAGCACAAACATTTCGTTTACTAGGTAATATA
>Ga0209589_1005981_pt1 | contig 20365 bp, 6 predicted proteins | sample CowpeawhiteBW_FD_187525 | JGI IMG/M metagenome (GOLD analysis project Ga0209589, IMG submission 187525) | Root nodule microbial communities of legume samples collected from California USA - Cow pea white BW (SPAdes) (version 2) | ecosystem: Host-associated > Plants > Roots > Nodule | place: USA... | reverse complement strand
TTTATTTAATTTAAAAAAAAAAAAAAGAAAATACAAATCTTCGGAATATTCAAAAAGTTTAAAGCACTCGTCGAAAAATAAAGTGAGACATAGAAAAGTGTTAATAAGAAGTGATGAAGACAAATAATATAACTGTGGAGTTAAATAAGTTTTTGAAGAAGAAAAAACTTGAATATTGATAACAAATAATATAACTGTCGAGTTCAATAAGTTTTGTCGAGTCAGTGTTTTAGTATAACAATCTCTAAAGTGGTAAAACATACAATGCTTAAACTTGAATATTATGAAGAAGCAGCAAAGTAAGAAGTGTGGATTAAGATAACAAAGAAAGAAACTAAGATAATCAAATATTTGTTTTAAAATAAAAACAAATTTTATATCAACTTTAGTGAAAAAAAAAAAAAAAACTTTTCATAGTTTAAAGTTCAGTCTAACTCATGTATGCACTTTTTTTAGTAATAGTTTTTAAGTACATGAAATTAATCTTTATTTCCAACAGAGCTATTTAGAAATGTTGAATTTTACAAATTTATTAGATCTTAATATATAAGGAGAGATATCAAACATTAATTAATTATATAAATAAAGTTAAATATACAAGTAAAATTAAATATTCCCTTGAAAATCAATTTGTGAAATTGAGATGAGCTGAAATGCATATTGTAATAAATGTTTAGTAACTCCTTTCGTTTTATTCTTATTTTTTTTTTAATTTTATCTTATTATTTTTCATTTTTTTAAGACCCATAAAGGAGTTAAGACAAGAACAGTGTTTATTTACAGTAATATATAGATGAACAAGGGATTGCATCTCATCGAAAGTTGACTTGTGTACAAAAATAATATATGACACAAACATAAAATAACACCTGTAAATATACTAACTTTATCACTCTCGGTTTAACACAAGAAATTCCATTATTTTTTGTATTTAGAAAATGGAACCATAAATTTAAAATACTACCGCATGGTGAAAAAAGATTAGTTAAATCTACAATAAACAGTTCATAAAGTAAAGATAATAATAATAATACAGTCTCATGGGTTGCTGTAATGATTAAACCCTTATAAACTCTCACACAATACAGGAACAGTTCAAATAAGAAACGTGGATGTTTATTCTACGTGAGAATTGGTTGAATAAAACAAAGAGATTACAGTAAACTAGGTTGTTCCCACGCGTGGAAAGACATAAATTTCTGGGAAATGTCAAATTCTGGGGTTTGATGAATAGAGGTTAGGAGTCAGGTTATAGCATGGAGGTGGCTTCATGGGTCTTGGTTGTTGTGGCAGTAAGATGCATACGGAGAACACAATAGTTCTGTGTTTAAGGTTGAAAGGAAACTAGTCGTCGGCAAGGAAGACAACGAGTACGGTTGTTGCTACGTTGTCGTAAGTGTTGTTAGCAATTTGGATTCTTTGATATAGCTTCAGATTTCTGGGTTTTGTTACAGAACATGTTCTGTCCATGGCCCGATTTTCCATGCTTTGCCTCAGCACACGTACGGATAGTAAATCATCCACAAGACATCGTACGGCTGGGGATGACGATCATATCATTATTATGGTACGACAAATTCAAACATTTCTTACAAATTTTCTTTCATTACCATCTTCAAAACAAAACCTTGCTTTTTAAAACATTTAACTGGTTCTTCGTTTTCTCGGTTCTAGAAACACAGTCTAGGTTTTCAAAACCGTCAACGATTAAAGAACCCAAAACAAAAATAAATAAATTATAAATATATAATATTAAAATAAAAATATTATTACATTTATAAGTTTCATTTAAACAATCCAAGATACTCAAAGTATAAGACTATATATTAATAGGTGATCTGATTATTAGATTTGTAAAATAAAGTTTACATTCATTTACATATTATAAACTTGTGATTCATCTTATTTCTTGTTAATATAAAATTTTCATCATACTTTTTATGTCAATGTATATATCTTGAAGGTAAAACAAGATATTAATATGTGATCCGATAACAGTTTAATAACAAATCACATAATAGATTTAATAAAGAATAAATTTTATTATAATAGACTAAATTCATATAACTAATACCATATTAAAGAGTAAGCATTAAGTCCAATTCAACTTTAGAAGGTTTGTAAAATAAACTCTTTAGTAATCACACTTGTTTCGTTCTAGTAATACAAAACAATATACCACCTAAAAAACACATATAAAGTCACTTTTCTTACTAACCAAGTTTTTAGAGTGAGTAGATTATTAAACTCAATCGGGTACATCTCGGTGTTTCCGTCGCCAAGAAAAAAAATGTTAAATGATGGAGAAGTTGTAGCTTGAGTGAGTCCAGAAGATGTACGTATCTCCAGTACTGGAACTCAGAAACAATAATATTATTATACATATAGCTAATAAATAAAAAAGTGAAGATTTGGAGAAATCATTGGAAGAAGACAAGAGCAGAAAAAACATTCGATCTAGAAAAAACAATATTGGTTGTGGTTTTGAGAAGGAGGTCCCCGGAAAAGAACAAGTCAAGTATGAGATATTTGGATGGAAGTTGAATCTGCAGTGTGATTTGGCAGAGATTTGTTGGTGAAGCAATTAAGGAGATTTGAGATGTGACATTGTTGCCATTATAAGAAGAGGCAGGGAAGTGGCAATGGGAACACCATGGCTCCTAACTCATGCCCATTACCTTCGGAATTGACTAAACAACAACGCACAATCTTTCCAAAGATATGCTCATTAAACCCTAGCGACACGGTTAGGTTTTTTTCTACTATGTCAACACATGTTACCCATCTTTTTCTTTAACCCCCAACACCAACATCATTCGGATTTTGGACTTTTCCAGAAAATTAAAATCTAATGTTTTTAATGCAAACTCCACGCTTTTCTTCTACCTGGCCATAAACTGACAAACAAACACAATTAGTGACTCAATTCCAATGGATGATTTTCATGTTTTTCTTCTGTTTCAAACTTTTCACTTAGCATAGAACCATATATTTTGTGGGGTTAGGTGAAAGAGTTTTCGACAAGATTAAATTACACTTAAGAGGATAATAAGATGACAAACATTCCGTCATATCATGTCTATGATTCTTGGCATGTACCACAACATGTCTACATGTGTGTACATATTAATCAGTGATTTGAGAAATAATTGAAATTAATGAAAACCTGAACATCATAAGTAAAAACATTGTAGTACAAAACACAGTTCGGACATGTTTGGATGAGAAATATAGAGGTGTGATCCGAAGGCGGGAAGAGAAAGAAAAGAGGATCTAGACATAGATTATGGTACCCATTTATGTACTTCCTATCTTCAACCATCGACCTGTGTCCTGGGGATGGGACCATTTTTTGTTACACTTTCAGCAAAAAGTAAGATCAACTATTCTAACCTATGATTCACTTCTGGACAAAAAAAAAAAAAAAAACTACCATTCACTGTTACTGATTATGGATAAAAGGATACTAAGAAGGACTTGAAGAGTGAAATTGTGAAATACAGATTAATGAAATGTGTTTAATTTCCCATATTTATGTATTGAACCAGTTATAAGCATTGGACAACTAAATCAAATTCATGTAAAACTACAAAACTATACTCATGCATATAAACCATATTCTGTTCTTGAAAAACTTACGCATAACATCCAACTATAATAATAAAATGGTTGGATAAGGTTTTTTATAAAATAAAAAGTTAGTTGTAGAAAAGAGTTGAATGTTGTTTAAGGCTTAACAAAATGTTTTTGAAAGATATTGCGAGAATATTATCTAGGGGAAACATATACTAATTTAAAAAAAAAATCCAAATATTTTTACAAGATTCGTCAAAGGATATATAAGTGTTTGTAAATGTGTAATAGCATAGGCAACAAAGAATTTATTTTTTATACTTATTCACTCTAACTTATTTCCAATTCTTCTTTAAGATACTTTTAAATAATTCCGTTATAATTTGAATATTATACAAATATTCTTTCAAGGTCATTCTAACTTATAATAAATACGAAAAATCACTTTTGGTTACTCACTTTTTCTTTTGTTAATATAAAAACAACAAATATTTTTGTATAATAAATCACTTATGACTTTCATGATTATTTTATACACTTTTATTTATAACAAAAAATATGTTTTAAAAAATATAAGAATATTTTTTTAAGAGAAGATATAAAATTACACACGTGAGAGAGAACTTTAAAAAGGTGAAGGATTAAAAAAAAAAGTATTACTCTCTATTTTATGTTTATTAGACTATCTAAAGAAGTTACAAATATTATGTTCACGTGTTAGAGCTATTAGAGGTTTGTAGTATTTTAATTGATATCACTATCTCTATCACTCAACTTGTTTTGTATAAGGTATATTTTCTCTGAACATGTTGAGATTTTTTAAAGTCTAAAAACTCAAAATAATTTGTGTCTTGCTAAGGATGACCATGTCTCGCATAAAAATATCATCGAAAAACATAATGTGAATAATACAATTACTGTTTTTTTTTTTGTTACTGAAATTTTATTTAGAAATACAATTTTCACTTAATTAATATTTATTAAATAGTACTTCTAAATACGTTTATAAGAAAAACACAATTTTAAAAAACACAAAAAATGCTTGTAAGTATTATTTTAAAATGATAAGGATATATTAAAAATATTAATTAAATGAAAATCGGGAATTTTAGAATCATTTTAATAAAAGAAAGTAAAGACTTATTTTTAAGCACGATTTTAGGTCGAACAAAATAACTTCAGTGGAATTCAACAATCTTCTCACTTTTAAATAGTACTTTCAAGAACAACTTATCTAAATCTATAGTTTTTAAAACTCGTCCATTCATGAAACCTTATCAAATACCTCATTAATTATTTGTGTATTATCTGATAATAACCCCTTAACATATCCTAATAAAATAAGTTTTTTTACCGGGAATTTTGCGCTCATAATGTTTCCCTCTATTACATGTCAAATCAACTAATCTAATAAATCAATTCATTTCATTGCAAATAATCTATTCACCTTCTCTTAATTATAAGTGGAACCTTAGTCCAAACAAAAGGGAATTTTTTGAATAATATGTTCAATTTTATTTTGTATTTCATTTTTTTAATGTAATTAAAATTATATTTTATGATAAAAAATTTATTTAAAAAATATCTTAAAAATTAGTTTTCATTTTGATTTGTAAATAAATTAAACCAACCCTTTTTATACCATCTTGAATATTAATAATTAACCATATTAATCTTTTATTTCACTAATATCTCATTTCAATTATTAAAATAACCATTTGAATTTTAAAATTAAGATGATCCTTGTTATTAAATTAAAAAGGTTAGTATTACGGAAAATGGATTATAAAGTGCAATGATTAGCAATATTTTCGGTAAAATAAAAATAAATTTATATTAATTACAATATCTTATTTCAATCACTGAAGTATTAAAGGAAAAGAAAAAAAAGAATAAACTATTTACTATAAAGTAACTGATTCACGGTTAAAAAAATTTATATTTTATGTCAATTTTGTTTTAAATTTTTTTTGTTAAAAATATTTATAAATTTTGTTATAAAAATATTTTTGCAGGAAATTGTTGTCAATTTTTTTGCAAAATATTTTATATAAAAATATTTTTCGCGACAAATTTTGTAGAAAATACTTATAAATTTTATAATTTTGTAAGAAATAATTATCCATGAAAAGAATTATCTATCAATTAAGATTTTTAAAAAAATAACAAGAAAAAGTAATTTTTTACAAATACTTTTAATAAATTTATAAAATTTATAATATGAAAACTTTTAGTACTGTGAATTACAATTAAGACATATAAATTATATATAGGTTCATTTAACATCAACAAAAATCTGTTTAACTTTAGTCCCTCACCAAATAATGTAATATATACTTTTATAAAACACGAAATAGATCAAATTACTTAGAAACTCTTATTTTAGTGACAAAACAAGTGTTAAGGTCTCTTTTTAAAGACGTTTAACTAATTTTTAAGCCAAAAATCTCATTCCCACCTGAGTGACATGTTATTGTCATGTCAACATCTGTAGCCATTACAATTGTTATTGGGAGTACAGTTCTACTATTAAAATTATACATTTGAAAATAAAGAAATAAAAAGTTATAGCTTTTTATAATAGTTAAGAGACAACTATAATATTTTCTACACACCGTAATATCTTCTATTGACACGAGTAGGAGATCAAACAAAAACATCAGATATAAAAAGTTTGAACTCAAACCTAATGTTAAACGGAATAAATCTACATTTCTACTATTCTTGAAAGTTTCACGTTGATTAGAGATAAGATAATTTTATAATATATAAGTGAGATGCAAATCTCACCTTATAAATCATTTTTGTGGGATTGAATTAGGTTTAAAGCTCACTTCTAACATGGTATCAGAGCTATTGTTTAAAAAAAAGTTTATTCTAGCGAGATTTTTTGGACATTTTGTTTTACCCGCTATCGGGCTGCTAACGGACCACTTATTGATTTTTAGTCTCACAATGCAAACCTTATTTTACAAATCGGTTTTGTGGGATTGAATTAGACTTAAAGTCCACTTCTAAAAATACTTATAGATACTTATAGATTAAACGTGAGAACAAATTTTTTTATGGCAACTCCACATTCGAAGCACCCTTTTGTGTATGATGCGTACATGCACTTATAGAATTGATGGGTTCATTCATTTGTTGCAAAAATGATGATTACCTAATGGGATGATTGTAAAGGGTTGGAAGCATATTGTCACTGTAAAGTGTGCTTGCTTGAAGGGCTACCCGTCTTGTCTTTTACAATGATAGTGTTGAAAAAAAGTTGACAGAGTGATATAAATTGATATTTAATGATTACAAGCTGTATTATTGGCCTACCAACAACACATTACTTTCTTTTACCTCCTTTGGTTTCAGTACATACACATTATTCCCTCTTTACCAAATTAAAAGTGAAAAAGAAAAAGCAAAGAGATCTCGTATAAAAGAATGTGAAAATGATATTTATTCAACCTTTTCAGATACACAAATGTTAAACTCATTTTCACTTCTCATTTTTAATACATAATTAAAGTAGGTGTATGAAAATGTGAAATGGACATTAACTTTCTCAATAATCAACTCCAAAGTTTGATCAAATGTAAGTGAAATAGACACAAACTTTCTCCATAATCAACTTCAAATTTGAATCAAAATAAGGGCGACCTTCAAATTTGTCGTCCTTTACTTATTATATTCACCATATTAAATAATAACAAAAGATAAAATTAATTTATAATTTATATTTAAAAATAATTATTACTTTAAATATCAATTTATAAAAATATTTTACTTAAACCGAGTATCCAAAAAAAAGGAAGTATTAGAAAAATAAAAAATGAAAAGATAAAAGGAAGAAGAAGGAAGGAGGAACAAGATGAACCAGAGTCTAACATATTTACTAACAAAAATTTTTCGTCAATAATTATCGACAAATTTATTTATGAATTTTTTATTGATAATTACCAACTAATTTCCTGTTCAATCAGTAAAAAGTTATCGATGACAATTTTATTGACGAATTTTTGATCGTGGATAGCCTGTTGATAATTTTAATTTACTTATAAATTTTAAATATTATCGAAGAATTTTTACTGTCACTGTCAGTTATATCAAAGTTTTTTTTTAGTGTATGTAAAAATTATTTAATAAATATTTAATAATTACAATAATTTAAATAAAATATGGTATGCTTTAAAAGACACTTCAATTACTTTTGTGTTTCTTAATTTATAAAGTGTGTAATAAACAAGTTTATTTCAATAGCTTGTGAAGTTTCGGCCATTGTACAAATCAAACATTATGCAAAATATGATATTTGTGTATTTAAGTGTTATTTTATCTTAAACTTAATAGAAAATATTCCAAGGTATTGTATTAGATTGTTAACAGAACTATAACATAAGAAAATAAAATAGTTGAAACTAAACAATATAATTAAAGTGCATGTATAGATAGATACAAATTACGAGAATATAAATGAAGGAAAACTAAAAAAATAAAATTATTAATTTCTACCATTTTACATATAAACTAACTTAACAATCTGCTAACTTTCAGCGTTAACTAGTTTTTTTGTGAAAATATTTTGCCCCTAATCAAAATACCTTTCAGGTTTGATCTTTGAAAAAATAGGTTAACTAATGCAAAATCAATAACAAATACGTCAGGGAATAGTAAGAACCTAACCCTGCATATTTTCTAATGCTTTTTATATTTAATTAAATATATACATTTTATTTTGTTTAAAGCAGTGAATGTTGAAAGTCTCACATGGATTAGAGATAAGACAATTTTATTGTATATAAGTAAAGTGTAAATCCCACTTTATAAGTCGATCTTGTGAAGTTGAGTTAAGATTTAAACCCACTTCTAATATGGTATCAGAGTCAAGTTAGAGATTATCCTAATGAACTTTTTGATATTCTGTTCTACCTTATATATTTAACCAAATATATACATTTTTTTAAAATCAGTAAATTTTAAAACAGTGAATTAGGATTTGGCATATAAATTGACACGTCGTGAGTTTGTAATTATATGAATGTGAATAGGAAGAGGAAAATTTGAAAAATTGCAGCAGTTCCTTGTTCCTTTTAGTTAGGCAGGTGGGAACCATATTTCTCCTTGTTAGTTAGTGGCCGTTAAATCAAACGCCACACAATTCTAAATGCTTATACACTTTTTGTGTATTCATAATAAAACTTCTGTTCATCGATCATCGTGTTCTAATTTCCATCCACACCCCCATTCATTCACATTCATGCATAGTTCCAACAACTCACTCCAATAGTACATATTCATGTCACATACATTCACAAAACGACAATCAAAATTTTATAACATGTTTACTCACATAACACACTTTGTGCAATCACAGATAAGAATGTGAGTCATTTGTTTTTTACTTGAAAGGTGACAACATGAATATGACAACTCTGTGATTTTTGGATATTAAAATCTTCTGTTTACCATAACAGTGCAGGAATACATTTTAGTCAGTTTGAATTCATTGGATTTAGCAATGAACGTAATAAGGTGTGGCGATGCATGTGGCTGGCTATTGTTTCGGACATTTGGAATCATAGAAATAAGGTCATCTTTAGAAATACTAAAGTAGACGCTGAGGAAGTTTTTATGTTAGCACAAACTAGAGTTTGGGCATGGATCACAAATAGGTATTCAACGGCTGATTTCTCTAACTCTGACTGGTGTCTATGCCCAATCACATGCCTACTCATTCTTTAAATGTCTACTCATTCTTTTAAATAAGCAAAATAAGAAAATGGTGAATGATGCTATGAGTTTCGTCATTTATTTAACAGATAAGGGTTGATACAAAACAACACCTTTTTCCAGTGTTTTCAAGCTTGCTATTGCAAGTTCGTCTTTGAAAGTGGAAAGAAGTATTTTATGTCACCTTGTGAAGGAAAGAAATATACTCACGTTTAGGACGCAAATGCCAACAATCATATTCTTAAGGTTTTAACCTCGAAGGTCGATACTGTGAAAACTTTTATGTAAAAGCCCTTGTTATTCTGTCAGAAAATTCGTTCTGGTTAAGTTTGTGGCTATTAATTTTTTGTTGAGTATGAACATTTATCCTTTCTTCTGTTTGTTGTTGTATTTACTAGCATATTCTTTTCTTTTCCTTTTTTATTTGTTTTTTGTATAAGGGTTGAGGCAACCCTATTGTCCCCTTTTTTCAATTCATATTTTTATTACTCATAAAAAAAACATAACACACTGCTCAGAATACTAAATTTCAAGTTTCAAGTTTCTGTTTCAGTTAATCGATTTAGTAGAAATATTTATTGTTGTTATTGCAATGCAATGCTCAATTGATGTAACCTTTTTTCTCACTCCGTTTTCCTTAAACCATGTAAAGGTTCAAGCATCCACCACTTCGGTGTTATGAATGAAAACATTGAACGTATGTATTTCCTTCTTATTAATGTTGTTTTGTCTTTGACCTTTCCATTCATCTTCCTTTCCTATTGAATTAAAAGTGACTTGCTATGCACCACCAATTATTGTTTTTGCTACCTTTTTATCCACCGATGTCTCCCACAAACTCCTTTTCTGACTACAAACGCATGAGGTGTGAACATTGACCATTGTACGTTATATCTCATTTTTCACCCACTTACAATTTCACCTCAACCAGCCCTACCCTAACAAACCTCCTATGCATTCAAATTTACCTTCGTTAACATTCCTCCTTCTTCTTCTTTCTCTTTAAATCAATTTCCCTAAACACATCTCCTTACTAACACTCTCTAGTTTAGAGGCTTAGAAAAAAAGGACAACTTTTTAACTCTCATGCCTTACCGACACATACTTTCATCGGTAACTTATTTGATAATCAATTTTGTCGATAAATTTCATTGGTATAATTTGAAATTCCTTCTATCAATTCAATTTTCTTTGTCGGTAAGGTTGTAAATAAATTGAGTGGCAAATTTTCCACCAAGTTTAATAAGATTTGTTATATATCGAAAGGAGATGGGTGAGAAGAGAGTGAAGAGTACGAGGAGGAGAGACAGCAGTCGATGACATCAATGAAGAAGATTTATCATCTTTAAATTTAGACATTTAGAATATATAACTTAGTGTTAGTTTAGTTAACATTATCTTAAACAAATTTAACTATTAAAAATAAACAAGATTAATTTTCATTAAATTATAACACTAACTTATTTATTTTTAATATTTATTTTAGCTTGCGTCCACCGAAAATATACTAGCTTAAATAAATATAAATATTAAAAATAAATAATGCTAACTTCATTTATTTTTTATATTTATTTTAGTTATTGTCCATTAAGTCAATGCTAATCTAATTATTTTTAATATTTATTTTAGTTCATGTAAATGAACCTTAATTTTATTTATTTTTAATATTTTTCATAATTATACTAAGTTGACGTTAAAATAAATATTTATTTAATAAAAAATTTAAAAATAAATTTATATGTTTTAACTTTTTTTAAACATTAATATTTTGATTTATATTAAAATCATTATCAAAAAACTCTTAAATAATGATAAATTTTCGTGATCAATTTAGAGATTAAGTTAAAACCTTTGTAGTTAATATTAATAATCAATTTAAAGACTAATTCATAATAGAAACTATTTTATTTACCAATTTAGAGATCAATTATAATTTTTTGAAATTATTTTAGCTACCAATCACTTTTAGTTTATAAATTGGTATCCAAATTGAATACTATAGTGAGTAATTATTTTTTGTCATTAAAATTAATCATTATTTCATATGAAGAAGAAACACTCATTTTCTATTTTTATTATTTAATTACTTGAACCAATCTGGCCTTGTCCTATAAAATTTTATAATCAAGTAGATGTTTATGGAATGTGTCAATTGGATTAGTGACTTCTATAGGACATGCCACCTAGATGTAGTAGACTTTCAAAACAAAAATGTCATATGTACCTTTGAAATCGTCTCATTAATTATCAATATTGAGTATGCATGACAAGAATAATGTCATTTGTGAAGAAAACAGCAAATATTTATATTGTACAAACTATTGGAATTAAAACTCTAATTCTAATTCAATAGCCACACAAATAGCATCAACTCAACCATATCTAATATTTATCCCTTTAGCAAAATCTTTTGTTGACTTTGTTTTAATGTTCTATTTTCCTATTTTTATGTCAATTTAATCAACCACCATGCTGTTACCCGTCCAAGTTGCTATATAAATTGAACAAATAAAGGATAAGATAATGCATATTTTGTATAGACGTTTTGGACAATTATTTTAGTTGACAGAAAAAGACCTAATTAATAATTGTGTTAGACTTTAGCATGTGTTTTGCTTTGGTCCGTTCAATTCATACTAATATCTTTTTAACCTTTTAAAGAAAAAAGAAAGAAAGAAAAGAATACACCTTAAGCAGAACAAAAGAACTAAACATTTTTCATTCAAGGTAAGTTTAACATCACAGATAAATTTGTTCATGTAAATTTTCTTCAAATTCATACTTACTTTTTTATGGCAGAATCCTCACATATTTATTTGATTAGAATGAATAATATATGATATTTTTAATTAGATATTTCAATATACCTGTCTCCATCTTTATATTTATCTTATTTTAAATTAGTAAAATATTTTTTATTTATTAGAATATTAGTTCTTCTTTATTTTAACTTATTTTTAAGATACATATTATAATTATTTAATATTTATTCAACTGTTATTTAATATTTTTTTTTATATTTATAAAATTATAATTTCTTTTTGATATTTAATATTGAAAAAAGATGTATTTTTTTAATATTGAGTACTTAATAATATCATATTCTTTTGTTATATCTTTTGTAAAAGAATTATTTAATTGATATTTATAATAATAATAATAATATGTAGGGACACGAGAATGATATTTAAGTTTATTGTAGAAATAAAAATAAAAAAAACATTATATTAAGTTGATTATATTCATATTCGACCATTTTATTTTTACTTAACAATTCAAAGAAAAACACACACGTGTATGTATATAATAAATATGTAAAAATGAATAAAAGATTATTTAAAATTTAAAATTTTTTTCTTTTCCTTTTCATCTTCTCTTCAACTATATGAGTTTGAATTAGGATTTGTGATTTAGGAAATGAAGTAATTATGGAATTGGTAATAAAGGAGATAGAGTTAATGAAAAGGGAGGGGTTGTCTTTTGTCTTTTAAGGGGAATAGGAGAATTGCACAAACGATCGTTCGATCGTTCGTCAATTGACTGATGAAATGTCAATCATTTCATAATTGAGACAACACGCATCAATCAAATTAATGGGATAAGAGTGAGAAAGGAGAGACATCTTGAGCACATAAAATGAGGATATCGGAAAGATAAGCACTGGGGTTGGGGTGTCTGGTTGGTTGGTTCAAAGGATTTGGATGGGTAGTTGTTACAATGTCACTGAACACCTGAACATACATGCAATTTAGAGGGTTAACGTTGTTGTAGTTGATGTTGTTGTTGTTAATGATGTTGAGATGAAGCATAAGAGAATTAAGACGAAGAAGAAGAAGAAGGTGGTGATGACATAGTACTTGCTGAAATTCCATGCACGTACGGCTGTGTAATGGTTACAGCAGTATCCGCCAATCAAAGTGACATGGATACGATGGTGTTCTTAGGAGTGTGTGAAAAGCTGCTGTTGTTGTTTTTGTTGTTTTCTTGGACCACGTGATCTCATTGCTTCTCTCTTCTGCCTGGCTTAGATCCCCATAAAGATCTCCAATATCTTGGAAACAGTCCCCCCACAACTTTCTCTCTTTCTTCATTTTTTCTCCTCACATTCATCATTCATGCATGCCCCCAAATACATCTAACCCTTCTCATTATGTATACAAAAAAAATCAAATATAGAATGATTTTCAGAGATGAATTATGGGATTTTTTGTATTATTATTATTATTATTATAAATTAAAAAAAAATTGGTATATTGTTATATAAACTTTTGAAACAGGAATTGGGTTTTTCCCTAAAGTATAAGTATGATTATGGGTTTATACTAGTGCCATTATAGGGATTGATCCGAATATTGGGTTGCATGTGTAGTGTATGCTTATGATAATACACAAGAAAAAAGTGTGGAATATTCAACCTCAGTCACTGGTGGTGGCAACATACTACATCTCTATTCTATTCCCAATGTTGAATTTCAATTTCACCAAACATCTCCGAGACACGTAAGTGGACCTACACAACAAGGGTATATGGTATTTTTATTTTTTTTTTGAGGGCACCAAAATTTACTTTACAAATAGAAACCCTTTTCCTCTCGGTGGCATTATTTTTCCCCTCCCTCCTTCTTTTGAAGAGATAAGAAGATACTGGTTTGGTTAGGTACAAGACCTAACTATCGCTGTTTCAACATGTGACAAGGTATGCATAATTATTATGTGCTCATCAACTCCTCCATTTCAGCATCTCCAACATAAATTGCACACCACCATCCCTACCAATTTATAGTTTATCACTTTTTTTCTTTTCTGCATTTATTAGTCCTGCATCAAAAAATCTATATCGTCAAAGATCACAATCTTCACTACGAAGCATTGTGGAATATATATGTTCTTCAGAATCTTATATATACATACTCGGTGGAGGGTCTTGCAATATCTGATAGCTCCTCTCACCAGCGAGATCTATTGGTCAAAGATTGTTCTTTGAATGCCCTTTGTTCTTACTACTCTGATTAATTTTCTTTGTCCTTGTCTTGGACCTGCAAATTTCACATTTGTTTGCATTTGCCCATTTGCTAAAACAACATATATTTTATACACTTCAAATAATTGTGACATGCATACATATAAATATAAATATTATACCAACTACGAAGACTTCCCCTGAAAGCTAGCCATAGCCAAAATAAATTATATTATTAAACAGTTCACTGGATTCTCTTGCGTGTGCATAGCATGCCATTGTTTTCTTCCTATATTCTGATAAAAGGCATGCCAGGTGCTTTTCATTTTTTATTTTATTTTATATATATATATATATCTTCACTCACCACGTAATTAATTAGGATTAGTTCAATATTAATTATTTGATCCCTATTTTAATAATGGCATGGTGGTATCTGTCACCTTTATTGTGTTTGGCTAAGAACATGTTGAAACTGGCGGGGAAGAAAATGATGTCGTGTGGAGACATTCATATGGCTTAGGAGGCACATTGTTGTGTTACGGTTAGCTTTCGTTTTCTTTTGATAACATATATGTTGGAATAGATATCTTGTTCTTCAACAAAATCTTGGCCCCAAGAAAATCTGGTGTGATGTCTCTCTCACTTCCCATTGACATCACCATTCCATGAATTACAAAAGTTTAATGCAGTATATAGTTTCATCCAAAGGGAAGAAGTCCATGGTCCCGGGGAAAGAAAATCTTCTGAGATCCTTCTGATAATTACCCCATTTTGACTCTCTCTTTAAATTCTTAAAATTTCAAAACTTCATTTTCTAATATTATAAAATATGAAGCCTGTTTCAATTGACTAATTTTGACCCATCTTTGACCCTAAGATAAGAATCCAACGGCTCCAATTCAGCTGCAATATTATTTATTTATTTTACTATGCCACGGTCAACAATGGAAGAAGAAGCTTGTGGCTTCTGTTTTTTGCTGGTGGTGATTATGATGATGAGACAAACGCAATCACAGAAAAGGAAGCAAAGCAACTGTTGGAAGGCCTAATTAACACTTCATTAATTGCTTCTGCTCAGTTTAATTGCTTCACACAAAATACTTCACGACTTTTCCCAAGAAGGACCAAATGCAATCTCTCCATCGTATCTTTTAGTTTGACATTTGGCACACCCAATTTAAAATTTTTGTTTTACAATGTATGATTTGGTTTGAATATTGTTCAATCCCAGTGAAAAATAATATAGGAAGCAGTAAACATATTTAATTTCTCTCCCCCTCTTTTTTTAATTTACAACAAAAATGTGTGGAAGTAATTAAAATATTATATACTTTTTAAAATATGATAAAATCAAATGATAACTATTTTACATTTACTGTATTTAAGAAAAAAAATGAATTGAATGAAAAATGAAACCACCCCATTCTCTCTCTATCTCTACATGTGTTTCTGAAATTAAATATTTTCCCATATCCTCTTTTATCATGCAAAGTACTCTTCCATTCTATATATAGCCCCCTACCTCCTCCACCTCCATTCCCCACTACAACAAACACCAACAACCAAACAATTCCATCCACACTGAAACAAAAAATCACTCTCTCTTCTTTCTTCTCCCATTCTCATTCTCTCCCTCCAAACCACAAAAATGGTAGCTGAGAACCACCCTTCTCCCACATACTTCATCCTCCTGCTCATAACCATCACGCGTTTGATCTCCACTGTCGGAAAAACCTCCCAATGGAAGGCTGTTTTACCTGCCGAGCTTGCCGGGGTAGACGAGGATGTCTTCGACAAGCTCCGAGGAGACTCCGAAGCTCTTCAGGGAAGAGCTTCCAAGGACTACGGCAACATAGCGCGGGAAGTCCCACTGGCGGTGTTCCACCCGGCGTCGGCGCAGGACATCGCGCGGCTGATCAAGGCGTCGTACAGGGGCGCTGTCCCCTTCAAGGTGGCGGCGAGGGGACAAGGGCACTCCACGCGGGGGCAGGCGATGGCACGTGGCGGCGTGGTGGTGGACATGGCAGGGTTCAGAGAGAGGGGCAGTGGGGTGGGGATAAGGGTGGGCAACACGGTGGACCCTTCGGTTGGTTACTTTCACTACGCTGATGTCGGAGGGGAACAACTTTGGATCGATGTTCTTCACGCCACGCTCGAGCATGGACTTGCACCTCTCTCTTGGACCGATTACCTCTACTTGACAGTCGGAGGAACTCTCTCCAATGCCGGCATCAGTGGCCAAACCTTCCGCTATGGTCCTCAAATCTCCACCGTTCGTGAACTCGATGTCATCACTGGTATCACACTTTCTTTTCTCCTCACTATACTCACTCACTATATACCTAACAGTAACTCCAACAAACCTAAATATTCTTCTTTATATCACTTCAACCTTCAGATACAACTTCAACTCTGACGAGGAAATGACTGCATAAAGTGAAGTTTTATCTAAGTTTTCTTTATTGGGAGTGTCAAAGCTCTTAGATTTAAATAGTCGGTGTTTTAATATTGTGAGAATTTTTCATTGGGCACCTTGGAAAGTGTCACAGCTTGGAAAGGAAGGAAAGAGGGGGTTTGGGAGGGGAAAGGAGATAAAATAATGGTTACGATGAGTTGCTTTGAAAAAACAAAAATTAAGTTTTTTTTAATATTCATAACTCTAATTGAGGTAACCAACGTGCCGTGGTTGTGAATGTTTTCAGAACTTCATTGCAACTTCGGGTATTTTAAAGTGCCCTTTGTTCATATTTTAAAGGAAAGAAAATTGACAAGTGCTGTAATGCATCAGACTGTGATTGCGATTGAAATTTATAAAACCTTGCTTTTCGGACCTGTGTTCCTTGTTTTTTATTCGAATTATATGTGTTTGACAAACTTGATTTCGTTTTATATTGTTATAATCTAACACCGGAATCGAGTCTTGGTCTACAATTTTTGGTGAATGTTTTAGCAAGCATGTTTGAAAACTTCTTAACTGTGGATTCAGTTCACGCGGTGACTTGTTTTTTTAGAACATGTTCATATACTATTGGTCCAAGTCGTTCTTTCGTCAATTGTTTTATTAAAAACAATAACCGGCAGCTGAATTTTGATTTGAAATGTTTGTTAAAAGAACATGTGCATGCATGCAAGCAATTATATATATTATGATTATTATTGTTTTTGTTTTAATGAAGTTTTGGTTTGATTCAGGAAAGGGAGAATCTGTGACCTGCTCCTCTCAGACAAATTCGGAGTTGTTTCACGGTGTTCTTGGAGGTTTAGGACAATTTGGAATTATAACAAGGGCAAGAATTGCTCTTGCGCCAGCTCCCAAGAGGGTACGTTTAAATCTTCAGAATTGACTAGGACTTTGTCTTGTAGCTTCTTCTTCCAACATTTCACATAGTGACGCCAATTCTACATGCTATATTATTCAACCATCAAGCTTTACGGAAGCATCAAATGTCCTTGTCCTAAAACCTTTATGTCACCATTTTTCTTGACACACACATAAGTTTCACATTATGTCATCCATGAGAGACACACATGAAAACGAAAACCAGACGAGTTACAGGTGAACAACGTGGATTTCTTCAAATCGAAAACCCATTAAAATGTGTGCTGGAAAAATGTACCTATATCATATAACTCAAAGTCTTTTGAAATATACACAGTGACTAAACCGACCAATAATTAGGCTCCTATTACCCTCTCTCGTCAACGATTCAACCTCTAATTTTTTCTTTATAAAAAATCAACTGATATAACAACTGTATTTTGAAAATACTACCAAGAACATAGGCCCATACATTAATATGTTTCCACTAGAAAGGATAAGAAAGTTGGTGAGTGAGAAGATGGAATTGAATTTCACATAAGTACTCCAGCAGTACTATTTGATGGGACTCACTGCATAAACTATAATCATGTGATCATTATTGTTTTTCATTGGTACGATAATGAGTTAATTAATGATAGGGTGAATTTCTTTTATTTTTATTATTGGCAGGTTAAATGGGTTAGACTTTTGTACAGCGACTTTTCTGCTTTTACCAAAGACCAAGAACAATTAATCTCAATCACTGGAAGGAAACAAAACATTATTGGTCTGGATTATGTGGAAGGATCGTTGCTAATGCACCAAGGGCCCATAAATAATTGGAGATCTTCTTTCTTCCCTTTAGCCGACCATGGTCGAATAATTTCACAAGTAACTCAACACAGAGTCCTCTATTGCCTAGAAGTTGCCAAATATTATGATGGCCAAAGTGAAAACAATGTGGACAAGGTACGTCTCCATTCATGTGCAATTGCCTTCATGATGTGTCCTTTCGTTTCTCTTGTCCTATATATCTTCCAAATAACCCCTTGTCACACTCCATGTTATTATAACTTTAATGTTGTAAGTAACATTCTTATTTTCATGTTGGTGTAGGAACTCCAAGTTTTACTCCATGGATTGAGCTACATCCCTGGATTTTACTACGAAAAAGACGTCTCGTACGTTGAGTTCTTGAACAGAGTCCGAAGTGGAGAGTTGAAGCTACAGTCACAAGGACTGTGGGATGTTCCTCACCCTTGGCTCAATTTGTTCATACCCAAATCTCAAATCATGGATTTTGACTCGGGCGTGTTCAAGAACATCATCCTTAAACGAAACATCACCACAGGACCTGTCTTGGTTTATCCCATGAACAGAAACAAGTAATTGAGCTGAACTACTTAACTGATTAACCTCAATTTATGTCACTGTTGTTTTCTTTACTGAATTGAAATTGTAAAAACCTTGATTCAGGTGGGACAATAGGATGTCAGCATCAATACCAGACGAGGATATCTTCTACACAGTTGGGTTTTTGCATTCAAGTGGGTTTGATAATTGGAAAGAGTATGATACTCAAAATAAAGAAATTGTGCAGTTTTGTAATGATGCTGGGATCAAGATTAAGCAATATCTTCCCCACTACCGCACACAAGAAGATTGGACAAACCATTTTGGCCCTAAATGGAGGACTTTTGTAGAAAGAAAACACCAGTTTGATCCAAGAATGATTCTATCACCTGGACAAAGAATCTTTAACAATTAAACTAGGTTTTTTTATAATATTTTCCCCCCAAATAAAAAATATGGTGGGACTACCCTAAGTGTACACATAGGACCCAGAGTTGAGATGATAGGGTTTGTACTTGTTTTTGTTAAGAGGGTGGGGTTAAAAGCTGCATGACTTTGGCATATATGTAGATCAGGTTACACATACTTTAGATACGTTAGGTTGACAAAATCATGTGTGAAAGATGCACACAGCTAGCTGTACCTTTCTTTTCCCTCACTCTCTTTCGTTTGTCTATCATCATCACCACACACAGATCAATTCCATGCTTAGTTTTTCATCTGATAAAAAGTTTCAATTTTCATCTTCTTCTGTCTCTCAAATATGAGTTTATTAAGATTTCAAGTTTAAACTCATTGAGAGTAGTTTAGAACTTGATGAATATGTGGAGGGTTGATTTGATTTTGATCACGTTGTTCTAATCCTACATAAATTGTTAATTAATGTGTGCAATGAGTTTGTTTGGTGGCATTATTATTGCTATAGTTTTGGTTTTGCCTTCCTAATTTTGAACATGGGCACCCTAGCAATAATTGAGATCCTAGGTTAAGGAGGAACATCATTATTGTGTCGAAATTGAGAGTCCTAGCTGTATGGCATAATAATAAATCATCGTAGGTTGCTAGATAGATGTGATAACGCCAAATGCCTTCAAATACTATAATTAATCTCCATTGCGAGATCCTTCCTCTTAATTATATATCATTAAAAAGATTATGCTGCTTTACAAGAGAATACAACTCATTACTCCTTAATTAATCTAAAGAATCGTCCAATAAACAAATGCTGTTGTGTATAATCCATGAAGTATATAGTTTAAATCAAGTTCGATACAATTGTAATTTTTTTAAATTTAACAAAGTTAATTTAAAGTTCTGTATATCAACTTAAAATAGGAAAGATAAATAATGCATTAGTAAATAAAAAACTCACATGATATATATATATATATATATATATATATATATATATATATATATATATATATATATATATATATATATATATATATATA
>Ga0209589_1005976_pt1 | contig 20382 bp, 6 predicted proteins | sample CowpeawhiteBW_FD_187525 | JGI IMG/M metagenome (GOLD analysis project Ga0209589, IMG submission 187525) | Root nodule microbial communities of legume samples collected from California USA - Cow pea white BW (SPAdes) (version 2) | ecosystem: Host-associated > Plants > Roots > Nodule | place: USA... | reverse complement strand
ATATAAAATTATATATATATATATATATATATATATATATATATATATATGTATGTATATATTATACCCCTCTATAAAAAAATTTAATTACTGAAATGCTACCTTTAAAAGGAGTGGGACCCGCGGCTAAGAAAATAATTTTCTAATAAGAAGTGGGGTCCATCGCTAAAGAAACAATGCCATGCATTACGTAAGAACCACACCACCAAAAGCTTAAAAGAGAAATATAATGAATGATTGAATGTATGCAAATGGGTGGATACTTTCTCTCTCCCAAAACGCATATGATAAAAATAAACAAAGCTGTCAAACATAATCACCATCATGGCCATGCATGTTATCACATCAATTCACAAAACATAAAATAATAATGAACCAAGAACCAAAGTTCAATGCTCCTCACTTTCTTCCAAAACGCACCACTTAAGGGAAGAGGAATACCATTTTTCATGGCCTGCACCCAACAAATAATGAGAAAGCAAAGTAATCATGTGCTGTATAATACCACGACTAATTTACGAAATTGCAACAGTGCAAAAAAGAAGGGTAAGGCCCAACACCACCTGAGGAATTTCTCCTCCTAAAAACTGTCTCGCTAATTAGTGACAATGAAACCGCATCAACATTCTACTGATGCAGAATGAACAACCTGCAGTTTGGGTTCTTGACGCAACGAGAACAAAACAAATATAACCACAATTTACAACCCCAAAAGAGCTTACCCGTAGAACCCAAGAATCAATTCACTTTCCCAGGAACCAAACTCATGGTCCTCCAACATTTCATAAACCTTCTCATTACACGCGAGTGAGTCCAAAAAGACTATCCCAAAACAACACAATCCGCATACAACACATTAATATTTTCATCATGCAAAGGATACGAGAATAGTGGTGTACAACATCAAAACTGGAATTACAACATAAAGAAAACAAACAGCGAACTGCAAACAACATTCCTCTCATTTTATATATTTCCTACAACAAACATCAGTAGTAACAAAAGATAGACTAGGTTAAGCTCCCCTTACCTTGTTTCCTTGCTCCTAGTGCACTCTCAATGATCTTAACACTCACCAACCATATGTATAACCATCAAGCTATCATTTAATTCACGTTTAATTCACACATACATACCATGTTAAGTCTTACTTCCGCATTCAAAATATATTTGTAAATGAAAACATAATTAAATAGACATACCACAACACACACAAGACTCAAACCTAAGTCCTCTCCACATAACTAAGTACTCTCAACCACTTATGCTAGCATTATTCCTTGTCTAAGGATTATCAAGGAACTCCCTGAGGGTATTTCTAATTCACCATTACTTGTACTTTATTGATTATTATTTATATGAATTTCCTAGGTCTTACAACCTTAACTATTGGGCCTAAGGGCCAGCCCATAGGGTGTCCAAAACCCTTTTCCAGACCTAATCCCCTTTACTCTACCCCATTTTCAGAAAACAGGAACCCTCCCCCCTTCCATCACTGGAGCAAAGAGCTCTACTAGGGCACAATCAGAGCACCCACTGTTTCACTCGAACGTCTTCTCTAAGTAAGTTGAACTTGAACTTTACCCCTTTCGTTCCATTCTAGTGTCTAGGTTCTACTTTGGGTTGACGTTGAAACTTTATGCTAGCCTCTGTGCATCTGTTTTCCCAGTTTACTGCACTGGTTGGAGTTATAGTGCTCCCCTCTTCCCCTAGGACCGCTATGCTTACATTTAGCCCCACTCTAGGCAAGGGAAGTTAGGGCCTTTCATCATTTTTCGTAAATCTGCCCATTTTCAGCCTTGTCTCGTATTTACATGGTTTGTGTGCTACTGTGGATGTATGGTATGCCTCAATGTACTGTTTGGTTTGGAAATGTTTGTTAATGCATACTTGAACAATGACGAGATCTGATGTTTTTGCCCAAGCGAGCTGATCTCGCCTAGGTGAAAATAACCCTGGTTCTTGCTTGAGCTCTCGCTAAAGCAGAGAGCTTTTGTTTTGAGCGAGGGGTCATCTCGCTCAGGTGAGAGGGGCTCGCTTAAGCGAGAACGCGTGGGAGCCTAAGGTGTTTCGCTGCAATTGTAGCTCAAGCGAGGGACCTCACCTTTGGGCGAGGGGTGGTCTCACTCAGGTGAGGAGGTCTCGCCCAAGCGAGAACTCGCGAACCCTATTGTGTTTTCTGTTAGCAGTCTCACCTAAGCGAGGACTTGCAGCTTGAGCGAAAGACCACTTTCATCTAAGCAAGGGTCCCTAGCTTGAGCGAGACTAGTGCGGGAATTTGTGTTCTTTTTCATGTTTTTGGGTGTTAGTTGTAGGATTGGTTAGAGTACCCTATTTAAAGTATGAAGCATGTGAATATGCATGAAATATTTGATCGTATAGGTTGGAATTGATGAGTTTGGTATGAGCTTGGTATGAAATATTTGGATGGTTGGATATATATTGGCATGAAATTGGTATGCATGAGAACTTTATGATTGTTGGTGAAACATGGATAAGGTATGGGTAGGACGTAATTCCATGACCTTCCTAGTGAGAGTTCATGGTGGTGCCTCATCTAATGGACGTAATTCCATGAATCTCGTGGTGAGAGTTTATGGTGGTCCCTCATCTAATGGACGTAATTCCATGAACCTCGTGGTGAGAGTTCATGGTGGTGTCTCATCTAATGGACATAATTCCATGAACCTCGTGGTGAGAGTTTATGGTGGTGCCTAATCTAATGGGCGTAATTCCATGAATCACTCAGTGAGAGTTCATGGAGGTGCCTCATGTAAGGACTTAATTCCCTGACCCTCTTCGTGAGAGCTCACGGTGGTCCCTCATGGCCATGACGTAATTTCACGAAGGTTTCGTGGTGGTGTCTCACGGCCAGGACGTAATTCCACGAAGGTTTCGTGGTGGTGCCTCATGGCCAGGACATAATTTCATGAAAGTTTCATGGTGGTGCCTCATGGTTAGGACGTAATTCCATGACCCTCTTGGTAAGGTTTCGTGGTGGTGCCTCATTATATGTATCTGGATAGTCGAGTCTTAAAATCTTAAATTGTTTGCTATCACATGTATGGATGTTTGGTATGAAACCTTGACTTTGAATTGCATGTTTAGTTGTATGATAAAAGAATCTTTTTACTGTAGCTTACACTTTCTGTTTGCTTGTGTGTCTCGTGTGTGGTTCTCTCCTTTTGCGATGATCATCAATTTATTGATGTGAGCAGATGTGGGAAATCTTGGTGATCACAGTGGCGACGAGGATGCTGCAGCTTAGTGGGACGTGGTTTAGTATTGGGCCGTTGTCGAGCCCACGTTGAAGAGTTATTATTACATTGTAATCTCTTGCTCATGAGCAAGCTTTTGGTCATCTGTTGATACACTTGTATTTTGGTTCCTGACATCATGTAGTGCCTCGTTTTTCTTCTAGTATATTGGGGTGATTGTATTATCCTTTATACTTTAAGTCTCGTAACTTTGGATATTATAAGATGTACGATATTTTATTTGAATAGATTTATTTATTAAAATGGGACGTTTCAAATACATTTTAAACCATAAACTTTTATATTTTTTTAATTTAAACTTTCGTTCTCAAATACAGGCTGCAACCAATTTCAATTTTTCATGGATGATTCATTTTACAAATAAATTTCCACACAATACCACAATATCGTAAATTATAAATAATATACCTTAAAGATTAATTTTTAATATGATCCATTTATTTCCTTTTATAAGTTTTTTTTTCAGAAAAAAAAAATTATAAATATGAGAATACTTGAGATACTTGAACCCATTTACAACAATTTAAATATGTATAAGGATAGATAAACTACTAAAGGAAATCATGGAAACAAATCCAAACAACTAATTCAAAGTAAGTAATTACTAGGGAGAATTGATGTAAGGAAATCCCTATTTTTTTTTAGAAGAAATTTCTTGTTTTTCATAAAAATTCTCTAAGAACCTTGATAAGAAATTCCTAATTAAAACATACTATGTTTGCGATAAATTTTTTAAGCTAAAATCGAGAATCCGTTATGATGTTTAAGAATGAATGTTAGTTGTTGAATGTTATGGACCATTTTTTTTCTTGACCTGAGTAGACGACTAAATTTTTTTTTTCCAAACTAGACCATGTTCAAGTACAATTTCTTTTCCTAAAAGACTAAAATTTCACCATGTTTTTTTCCAATTTTCCAGGTTATTTGTGGCTGGAATCTATTTCTTGAAGAACAAGTTCTTCACAACATTATTTTTTCTAGTTTTATAGATTTTTATATTTATTTATAATAAATTAATTTATTAAAAAATTATAATTTTTTTATAAACTCATGTGAATATAAAGTTAAAAAATATATTTAATTTAATATTTATAAATTAGTCAGAAATAAAAAATTTGAAGAGTGATAAAATAAATAAAATAATATAAATATATTGTAATTATGGTAACGGAAAAATTATCATAATAAAATATTGTAATTATGATTGAATTTTGTAAAATTAATTTTTACAAATGTATATTTATTTGATTATAATAATTAATGTAATATTTTTGGTATGTGTAGTAAGTTAGAAAAATAAAATTAAGAAGTAATTTAATTGTATGTCTAAATATTTGAAAAGAAAAGTTAAACATTAAATGTAAAATATAGAAAAATATTAAATTTCTTAACAAAATTTTATAAAAAAATTTAAATAAAAAATGTATAAAATTCAAAATTTCAAATTTAAATTTAAATTCAAATATAAACTAGTCATTTTAGAAAAAATAAATTACTTAGTACTATATTTTTTAGTTTTGAAAGAGAGTTAGTAATAGATGTCTAACAAACAGAATAATGAATAGTATGAATTAGGGAAATTTATTTGAATTAAATTTGACAAATGGATAGTTTGAAACACGAAAAAAATAACTGCTGGCAAATCTTCCGACCGTACTGGTGTATAGTTGAAATTTGAGTTAAATATATTTTTGATACTTTAACTTTCGGTGAATTTTGGAATTAGTTCATTTTAAAATTTTGGACCAATTTAGTCCTTCATATTTTTAAATACATGGATTTAGTCATTTTAATCAAATTTTGTTAAGTTTATTTGACATTTCAAGTGCGTTTCATAATAATATTTGACTTAAAACATTAAAGTAAAAATGTGTCAAACAGTATAAAGAACTCAAATACAATCCTGAAATGCGTACGGAATATCAAATAAATCTAACAAAATTTGATTAAAAAAAACTAAATCCACATATTTTGAAAGATGAATGACTAAATTGGTCCATAGTTTCGAAATTGACTAATTTTAAAATTCACTGAAAGTTAAGGACCAAAAACATATTTAACCCAAATCTTTATTAACTTATTACACACAAAAAAATATTATATAAATTGTTTTGACTAAATAAATATAAGTTTATCAAAATTAATTTTAAAAAAACACTATTATTACAATATTTTATTAGGATAATTTTTCTATTACCATATCACAATTTATTTAAATTATCTTATTTATTATAATTACTCTTCATATTTTTTATTATCAATTAATTTATAAACATTAAATTAAATATATATTTTAAATTTATATTCAAATGAATTTGTAAAATTTTATAAATTTTTAATAAAGTAATTTATTATAAATAAATATATAAATTTATAAAACTAAAGAAATGATGTTTCTAAGAATTTGTTCCTAAGAAAACATAATTTCAGCAACAAACACTCTGCGAAATTAGAAAAAAGTACGATGAAAAATTAATCTTTCGCGGAAACATTTGTACTTGAATATAATTTGAAAAAAAAGTTTTGATGGCTGTCAATAAAATTCAAAAGTGATCAATAACATTAAAAAAAAAAATTCTTGAATAGATTGATCTGATAATTTTTTTACAACAATATGCTTTTCCTTTACAAACGGAAGTGTTATTAAAGTTTCACGTGGTTTGTTTATTATTTTTGAGCTAAAGAATTGCAAAAACAAAATTGCCAATTTGTGGATTTGGTGGTGTAAAATGGAAAAAAAGAAAGAGAGAGAGAGAGAGAGAGAAAGTGGTGGGTAGTATATAAAACAAAGAAGAAATATCACCGTTTTCTCCTTGTTGATAAAATCTTCTATTCAAGTCTTCTGTGAACTCTGAAGATAAAACTGGATTAGTTGTATAGAAGAAAAACGAAATTCACCTGATAAAAAAGAAGAAGTTTAAAATAAAATAAAAACCAATGATAAATAGATAAATATTAAGTGGATACTTTCTTTGATATTAATGTATATTCTTAGGTTTTTAAATATAAATAATAGAAAATCTATCCATCTATAAATAATTAATTGAATATCATTTTCAATTTTCAATTGAATACTACGTAGTTAAATTAGTATCCAAATTAGAGTTTTGTGGTTAGGTCAAAACTTTATAAAAATATCAATGAATTAAGCAAAGAAAGTGTGGCCATAAACTAAAGAGTGATGTAAGACTCTTGAAGACGTAGAAGACTTTTAAAATTCTTAAGTGACACCACTACTTGAAGATTTTATTAGAAAAAGACGTATAATTAATTTTATCTGAATGCAATAATAATATGAGTCGTCTCTTTAACATTCCTACCATGCTTTTGTTGGTTGATAAGGAAAGTGATGGAAACACTTAATTTAATAATATTTTTGCGGTGATCAAATTTGACTGACATAGAGACACGGCAATAAGAGAACACGTGATTTGAAGCTCAATTTGTATGCGACAATAATTGTGGGTGCATGTACGTGTACTTATTATTATTATTTTCTTTTGTTATGCGAGAATAAGAAAAGTTAAGGATTAAATATGTTTTTAATTTTTTAACTTTGATACATTTACATTTTAGTTATGAAATCTATTTTCTCATATTTATTACAAGTATCTAAAGTTAATTTTTATACCTCAAGTGTAGCTTCGGTGTGAGATAGTGGCCTATCACCACCTTGTTGTATTGCGATTTTGTTAGTTGTGTACAAGTATTTAGGAGTGACAAATGAAGAATTTTGTCTTCATGACAAACACAAAAGAATTACACAAGTAATACTATGGAAGACGAACTCTAGAGTATTTTAGAAGTGCTTATCGACAATAGTAATAAAAGGTGTATTAACACATGATAATTTTTTTGTACTAGTTCTAGGGGTTTTGTGAGATCTAAAGTTAGGTTTAGTGTTTTATGCTATTATGACATATTATACTTATGACATATACTTCTTTATTTATATAATCTTTATGACTAAAAAAATAAATAAATGTAATTATTTTAATTCAAATACGTTAAATTTTATTGATGTGTAAAATAAAATTCGTAATTGGATTAATAATTATATTTATTTATTTTTAAAATTTATGAACTAAAATATATCAAAATTTTGAATCAATAAGCATCAAAATATTGTTATTTAAAATATTTTACATGTTAAAATACTCATTATAGTTAATAATTAAAATTTAATTTGTAAATGTCAATTATTTAAATATTTTAAATATTTGTATTTTAGTTTTGAATTAAAAAAAAAAAGATTAATTTATCGATTCATTTTGTCATACCTGTAATCTTTCAAATCAAACTAGACTGAGGAGTTAAAAATTCTAACTAAACCAACAAATCTCTGGCAACCCTAACTCACTTTGCCACCCCTAAAATTATCCCTCCTGGTTCTTTTAATTGAGTTACAATTATAGCTTTTTCATCCTCTGAGTTATTTATTAGAACGAATTACTCATAAAAACATCTTGAATATATATAATCACTAGTTTCATAATAACATGAGAGTATTTTTTTTAATTGGTTTATTTGTCCAGGCAACCTCATTCTATTAAGCGATTCATTTTAACAATTTTGCTTCTTGCGTGCACTATTATGGAACTTGAAACATATTTTATTACTATTTAGCCAAATTAATTTTTAGATGATTTGAATTTGTGTGGCCTCTCTGTACTGATAAGTTCTAATTGTGAGGGAGAGGGTATGGGATATGCATATACACCAACATGTTTAGTTTATAAGTTTGATATAATTAACTAATTAAAATTTCTATTTTTATAAAATTTAATATATAACTAAGTATATTTGATCATTTATAATTGAATAGTAACATTGAAAAATAGACTTGCACGTGTTTCTTTTAGTTTGTATTTTGATTTGGTAGAACAGTAAACAAAAAAAGTCCTCGGTGATTGATATTATTGATTACAGCCAATAAAAAAATTACTGACCGATTCAATTATTGAAATCAGCAATCAAATTAATGATTAAATCAAGTGACAAAAATGATTACAACAGTTATCTCTTGACTAATTTTGGAGTAGTGAGGACACCTGGACAATTTTCATTCAAGCCACTCTTTCCTCCATTCCAAATTTCATTTCCATTTATTTCCCTATTAACTCCCTAAACTATCTTTTATTGCATTCCCTCCTTAGATATTTATTTGGTAAGTACTAACTTCATATATTAATGATTTCAAATACATTAAATTTGTAATATTCACTATTATTATGAGGTGATTTGTTTACAAAATTTTTATTTTTCAATTTTTATCTCCAATGAATATGTTTTCATGTTTTGTTTTGATACACCCGATAAGTCGCAAGTCATTTAAGAATTAAGGTCATCTGTCATTTAAATATTCTAATATTTTTTTCCTTTCTCCATTTTTCGAAGGACAAAATTAAAGTAAACAATATCTTAGAAATACGATGGTCATTTTTAATGATACAACCAGATCGAGTTGGGTCGGGTCAGAACATGTTTAATTATTGAATTTAAGAAAAGTTGAGATAAACTTCAGTTTTATTATTATAAATATTTATATATTTTTATTTACATTAAATTAAATAATTGAGATAAAAAGGAACGAGTAAAAAAGATATGCACAACTGTTTTATATTATAATCAAGAAAATATATTGTGTTTCTTAAAAGAAAAATACACAGAAACCTACAGTACTAGGTATACATCGTAGGGCTTCACATAGCCCAGTATACATCTTATTTAGGACTCTAACAATAGCTTTGAATAATTAAAACATATATAGTTATAGTTTTCAGACAAATCATTCAAAGGCTTTCGTAAAGCTCCAATGGAAGACGTGGTTGTAGAATAAGTCGAAGTTCTTGTTCCTTAGGCAAAGCCACTCCTAATCCTTCAGTCATATCAACCTCAGCACCACCCTTTGTGAAAATATGAAACCCTTGAAGCAACCGAGCCAAGGTCAAGTGCGTCACTTGCAGCCCAAAGGTCAGGCCAGGGCACGACCTTCTCCCAAAGCTGAATGGAACCAACTCAAAGTCCTGACTCATAAAATCTATGTCTCTGTGAGTGGTGAGGAACCTCTCTGGCTGAAACTCATTAGGGTTCGTCCAAACTTGCGGGTCCCTTTGCAAGTTCCAGAGGTTAATAAGCAACCTTGTTCCCTTTGGGACATGGTACCCTACCAAAGAACAATCTTCCATGGCCTCCCTGATTCCTGTTAAGGGTGCTGGCGGGTACAAACGAAGGGTCTCTTTGACAATGGCGTGGAGATAATTGAGGTTTTTGATGTCAGATTCTTGGACCCATCTTTCTTTTCCTACGTGGCTGTCCAACTCTTGTAGGGCAACCTTTAGAATCTTTGGATGGTTTACGAGCAGAGAGAGTGCCCATGTTAGTGTCATCGATGTGCTTCCCGAAGCAGTAAGGATAAGCATCTGCAGAGAGATTTAAAGTTTCTTTAACATTCTAAAAACAGGGTAGAAATTTGAGTAAAGTTAAGGTTAATTAGGTTTCAGATCACTCCCCTAAATGTATTTTTAATTAAGTCTGTAATAAATTGTTTTTTGTCTATTTTTATGAGATTGCACTTTTTAATTTTCGGTTAATTTAATGGTGTCATTGTTATATTGATTATGTTATGTCATTTGCTTATAGGTTAAATACGTCGTTGCTCTTTAACTTTAAAAGTTGGAATTATTTATTGAATAATATATTGTATATTGAATAATTATAATAAAGATTACTTATTGTTTTACATTAATTATAATTTTATTTTTGTATTAATTATAAAATTTTATATTTTTTAATATGTGAATATAAATAAATAAAATGACAAAATTAAAATAATAGATATTCAATTAAATATAAAAATATTAATAAAAAATCGATTAGCATTATAAAAATTTATATAATAATTACTTCTTTCTTTATAATTACTTAAAAACAAACACATTCATACTAGTTTTAATTCAGAAACAAGTAATTATTAAATTAGCAAAATAGGAATTTGGATGTAAGGCTATTGAAAAATATAGCGCTCACATAGGTCCTTCTATAAAAATCATGATACTTTGATAAAAAAATCGACAAAATTTAATTTTCAACACATATTTATCTTTTTTCTTTTCTTTCCAAGTTAAATTAATTTTTTTTTCATTCGTTAAAGTGTTGCCACGTGCATCGTAAAAAATTTGTAACAAAAATTTATTAAAAAATAATTTTCCCTTCTATTAAGTTAGGTATAATCGCTTACTTGAAAGATTAGCCTTCACTTTCAATCAATGGGTTTAACAAAAACACACACTTACCATAGCTGTTGCTTTGATAACAGTCTCTTTCTTGTAGCCACAAATCTCTTCTTGCTCTTCAAAAGTTGATATCATAACATCCATGAAGTCCCTTTCACATTCACCATCTCTCGCTCTCTCTCTCAGATGTTCTTGCAGCCACTTGTCAAGAACAAGGTCTATTTGCTGAGCCGTTCTTTTCATGAAACTCACGTAACCTTGAAAATCTAACCAACCAAGAGAAGGAATCGCATCAGCCACCACAAAAACACCAAACAGATATGTGGCATCTTTTATGGCCTTTCTCAGCTTCCACGCTTCATTATCTTCTTGGTTCGCAGTGTCCCCTCCGAATCTCTTCCCAGCAATCATCCTCACGATTATGTTGAAGGTCATGTGCTCCAACAGATTGCTTATAGCCACTTCATTTGAGCCCTTCACGTTCTTTGCAGAGGACACTGCCATTGATGAGTACAAGTCCTTCACAAGAGACAGTGTTTCACTGTCTCTCACGTGCTTCAGCTTCTCAAGCCTGTGGCTTGACAAAATCTCCAGAACAGCCATTTTTCTGATCTCACGCCAGTAATCTCCGTAAGGGGAAAGCCCAAAGATTGCATTGTTGTAACCCATGAGTCTGCCACCAGAAGTGTTTGGTCTCGAGGCAAAAACTCTGTCATTTTGTGTGAGGCACTCCTTGGTAATTTCCCTGTTGTTCACCACTATGGTGGGGTGGCAACCCAGTTTGACACAGAAAACTGGACCATATTTCTCAGCCATGGCTGAGAAGGTCCTGAAATAGGGTATTCTAGCATTGAGAAGGTGAAGGTGCCCTATGAAAGGTAAAGCACCGTGAGGTTCGGGTACTTTGGTACCTTTTCTTTGTTTTGGAGATTTGATGAGCCTAAACACTTTGTATGCAATGAGCAACACTAAGAATCCTGTAACGGAAGCTTGGAGATTCGAAGCGGGATCCATTTTTAGGATTGTGTAGTCACACTACTAGGACCTTTATTTATAGGATCTGAATTCTCTTGCATTATAGAATGCATATGACATTTTTTATTTTGTTTTCTATGAACGTGGTCTGGTGTGTCAAAATCCACCACAAAAAAGTTATAACGTTCTTGTGGTCAGGAATTTCTACATTATTTTTTAATGAAATAACACATAAGTTTTATATGGTGAATCTCCGATATTTTGAAAGATAAATAAATTTACACCACAAAAATTTTTTTATTAACAACCAATTTTACTGATAAAAAATTGTTAATCATGATCAATTTAATTACCAATTTATAAAATAAAAAATTATTAATTATTAAAATAATCACAATTATAAAAAACAAATTATAATTGATCTTAAATTAATCACTAATTATATATATATATATATATATATATATATATATATATATATATATATATTATATGTATGGATAGTGATACTTTAACCCACTTCTTTTGACTCACCTTTAATTTATCACTTCAACCACCATTAAATCATCACATCACATCATTAAAAATAAATAAAAATAGATTATTTAATGATGATTGAAATAATGGGTTAAAAGTGAGTCAAAAAGGTAGATTAAAATATCATTATCATATATATATATATATATATATATATATATATATATATATATATATATATATATATATATATATATATATATATATATATATATATATACACACTTAAAAACTACAATGAATACTTATACTAGTTAACTTGTTGCTTTTTTATTAAAAAAAAATATAATTAATTAAAATAATTGGATTATTTCATTCATATTCTAGTTCATTGAGTTGAAGGCACCATATTCTTTCATTCTTATTTTGTCATACTATATCTGCAAAAAAAATCATTCTTTTTCTAGAAAAACTAGGTACCTTATTCATTATTTTTCTAGATACATTACTACCTTATTCATTCATTCTTCACTTTCCAAGGCTACCTTCTACTATTCAAAGGCTAAACACAAAATATGTGTATGTATACAACATATCATTTACCTTTGGCAGAAATCCCTGATAAGAAACAAACAATTATCACTCCAAACTCAATGAGTAAAACTTGTATTATATAAGTAATAAGTATTTTCAAGAGGATATAAAAAATAAGTTATGTTCTACATAAGAGATATGTCCATAAACACTAAAAAAAAAAAAATACTTGAAATGAATGTCTTATAAAAATTATACTATACAATTAAATTAGACTCTTAACCGTATTGAAAATACATCATAACTTTGTGGGAATGACCACACCTTAAGGTTCCCCGTATTTAACAACCAAAAAAATAGTGGTTATTTATATAAATAGTCATTTTATTTATGAAATATTATTTTTACATTGTGAGAATGGATTCTATAACTTCCACCAAATCGACTTTGTTGTAACACGATAGTGATTATAGAATAAAAACATTGGCTATAATGATTTCGAATAAGGGGACCATTTGTTTGAATATAACATGTCATGTGAGTAGGCCCCTTCATATTTAAAAGTCAATATTCTTTTTGACAAATTGAACAAGTATATAGTTGAGGAAAAAATTATCTAAAACCCTACTACTACCGACTCTATACTGTTTCTATACACGTTTTCTAATTCTTTGATCGACAAATCAACATATATTAGATTGTTATATATTAAAATTAGTGACACTAAATAGGCTAAATAAATAGTTGATCACTAATTAAAATACACAATTTAGAAAGTAAAATTTATTTATTCTTTACTAGGATATTGTTAGCGTTTTTTCTATTATATTTTTAAATTTAGAAAGTAAAATAAATGATATCATCCATTGCATCTAAATGTATTTCAATATCCAATATAAGTAATTATTCCTTATAATACCAATGATCTCAAATTCAATTTTTTCAACATTTGACGTGTTTAAAACTAACACATAAAATAATAATAACAATAATCACCATCATAATAAAAATAATAATGATAAGACGAAGATGAAAATTGATAAAGTCAAACTATTTTTATCACAATAATAAGAATATAAGATAAAATTGTAAATAAAAAAATATTAAAAAGAGCCTAGATTGAGACACTCAAAACACTGTCATTAAAGAGAGAAAATACTTCCAGTAGCGTTCAGAGTTAGTTGGAACACTATGTTGATAATGTGTTATAAAATAAAGTTAAAAATAAAGAGAGGAAGAGAAGGAAGAAGAGAGAATGGGAGAATGGGGAGCAAATTTTGTGTCTTATTACTAATAGGAAGTATCATATCTATAAATACAACATGTAACCCATAAAAGGATACAAATCAAATAGTTAGTACAAATATTTACATAAAGAGTAATGGATCATATGAGTTTCAATCATATCAATCATATCAATCATATGATTAACTGTATCAAAATCAATAGACGACCATTAATTCATAACAAAATGATTTAATAGGTAATTTAAGTCATTCATCATTAGTCTCAAATATATTTATTAAAGGTGACAAAACAATTTTTTTTGTAAGGAAATTAATTATTTGCAAAGTTGATGGAATTTTTATACCAATACTATAATTATACAAGAGAATATATATATATATATATATATATATATATATATATATATATATATATATATATATATATATACTACAAGAAAAATTGATATTATCTACAATAAAAATTCATTGATAAAGATAAAAATTCGTTGGTAAAGAAAAATTATCAACAGTAAAAATTCATTAGTAAAATACTCATCGAAAAATTTTACCGATGGATCAAAAAGTTTGCTTGTAATTGCCCACAATAAAAAATTTGTCACTAACAACCTAAATCTATTGGTAATTATCACTCAAAAATTTCTATTGTTAATTACTAAATGACATTTTTTTTCTATCGGTAAAATCCAGCAATAAATATTGTGATTTGGTGTTCTCCTTCCTCCCTCCTTCTCTTATTCCTTTTCCTTCTTCTTTCTCTTTCTCTTCCTCTTCACTTTCTCCCTCCTCCTTCTTCTCCCCTTCCTCCTCCTCCGTCGCTAACGTTTGCCAACATTCGTCATCATTGTAATCTATCTTCATCGTTGTCACCACCATTGTCTTTATGTCCACCCTCTCTTTGGCTCATACTCCTTCCTCATGAGTGTTGTCACCATCACCGTTACCGCCAACCCGATCACCACCTTCTCTTTCTCCTCCTTCTCTTCCTTTTTCTCTTTATTATTCTTCTCCTTTTCTTCTATTCTCATCCATCTCCAGTTAATTTGTAACATATATTTCGTCAAATTTGGCGAAAAAATTGAAACTCATTTTACCAATAAAATTACTAATGGAATTATCGAAAAATTTTAAAAATTACATTTATTGATAAATTTACTAATAAATTTTCAACAATTAAATTACCATCATATTTTCAAAAAAAAAAAATCAATTATCCAATACGAGTTAGTATAATCCCCTATTAGAATTAATGTAAAAAAGATGTCGTGAAGGAGGAAAGAAATAGTAAGAGAGTGGTTGTAACTTTCCTGCTTAAATGGTGTGTAACAAAACAATAAGAAAATAACTTTTGTTACATGTACATTTTAATTGGTTTTTGCTTCATCATATAAGGGGAAATCATGAGACATCCATGTAAATCACTGTAGGGTTGTAAAGATAAATATCTATGGATTGATTCAACAATTACTATAATAAGGAAACTTTGGAATCTCATGCGTAAATGTTTGTGTAATCTAACCCATCTCAGACTTTATACTATTTTATGCCATTTTCAAAATAATATTACAAGAGAGCAACTCAGAAAAAAAAAATACTTAAAGGCAATATACAACAAGAATAATCACAAATTAAACACTTGACAAAGACAAAAATTGTCGTAGGGAATAAACAATAGGGGAAGTATGGCCATAAAGAAGATGTAACATGCTACTAACTTACTATGATGAGGGGAACAACATGAATCATAAGAAGCATAAAAAAGAAATCAAAATTAGGAAGATAGAGTTGAAGTCATTGCCACTTCAGTAGATACATGAAGATGAAACCTTAATTAGTGCAATTGTATAGTTTTATGAAGCGTTGACATGGCACCACAGCTCTGATTGGACAGAATGGGTGCAACAATGATACTGTGTTACGTTAGGGATGAAGGAGTTGAAACCCTAATTTTTATTTTGAAGAAGAAGTTGGGATGGATTGAGCTATGTTGTGTCATACCTTTTTACTAGCCTCACATTTCCTTTTTTTTTTCTTTGTTTTTCTTGGGGAATTTTAATTTATGTACCATATTGTCTACTATATTGCAATCCCTTATTTCTTTATTTTTCATTTTGTTTGTTGCTTTGTTGTTTGCACCTCTATGTTTTATTAACTTGCACCGTCACTTTTCTACTGATCTAGTTTGTTATACTTTATTGTTTGTTTGTGCTTGTGTGTGTTATATTGTGACATGGGGTTGAAGATTTGATTTTGTTTTTTATATGGTTAATTTCTTTTTCACTTTAGCTTACCATGTCGTGTGTTTGTGTTACTCGTGTTTGGTTGTCTCTTTTGCAATGATTACTTAATTGTGTGAGCAAAGGAGGATGTAGATGAGGACACCCCTATGGTGGATAACACTAAGGTTGTTGATTAGAGTGTGAGAGTTGTGAGGTTGTATATGTTATGTGTAGATTTTTGAAAATTTCTTAAACTCCCGTTTATGGTTCTATATATATTTATATTACTATAGTTATTATTTTGGATAATTGTATTAATATTATATATATGCCTTCCACTATCTGTTTTGTTTTATCAATATTTAATATTTTGTTTAGTACTTTTAAACTATTAAATGAGATGTTAAAAAAAAAGCACTATAGATATAAAAAAAAACATAATTTATTTAGTCTAATGCAATGATTAGAATGTAACTCAAGTGAGCTTGCTTAGTTTTTGTTATGTGTTTTGTGCGATGTTTTAAGTTAGTGGTGTTGGTATCCTTTAAATGGATTGGTGGTTTGTTTTCTCTATGTGGTCAGAGTTATGACACCTAGGTCACCTCCTACTCTTCAAACATCATATACTCATAATCTAGTGGGTGCTATGATGCAATGATTATAGCCATGCAACAATAAAATGCTACTATGGTGAATTAGCATAATCTAGCCACATAGCAAATGGAGGTTGCTAGGCTATCAGTAGATGCAACACAACAAAGACATTTGGATGCCTTACAACAGTTGGGAGAAGCTCATTTTTTAGTTGGCCCTTCTTAAGCTCCAAGCCCTTAAGTTCAAGAGTGAAGTTCATAAGATTTTCTACAACATCATTCAGTGAGATTTAATGAAAAGATCAGTCCAAATGAGGATAATTAATGGATGAGGGACATGGAAATGATCTTTGATGCTAAGAGGTGTCTAGTAAAGAATATGTTAGCCTATTCAAAGTATCCGCTCACTAGAGAAACGATACATTGATGGGCTAGCATGAAGATCATGTTAGAAGATAATAGGGAGAACATCACTTGGGAGTTGTTTAAAAATGTTTTATGCTAAATACTTCCCTAATAGTGTGAGGTATGTAAAGGACGTGAATTTCTTGAACCTGGTGCAAGTAGGTATGTTAGAGTCACAATATGCTGAGCAATTTAAACATCTAGGAGATTTCAAACCTAGAGGATGGATGAAGAATGACACTGTTGAAAGTTTGAGAATGGTTTGAAGAGAGATCTCAAGCTTATGGTTGTCCCTCTCTCTATTAAGGAACTCCCTACTTTAGTAGAAAAAGCAAGGGTGATGGAGAAGTTGAAACCTGAAGTTGAAGCTTAACAAAAGATCTTAGGAGAGGGTGAGAGGATCGTCTAGGTCCAAGAGCAGACAAGAAGAAAGGAGGAAGCCTTATATTAGACCTTAGCCTCAAGGGTATAAAGGGTTTTCATCCCAGTAGCAGTCTCAACCATTCAGGACTAAGTGTTTTTAGTGTGGAGGTCCATATTTAAGGAGTGTGTGTACAAAGATAGTTAGTTTGAGGAAATGTCGTGGTTGTGGCAACCAAAGGAACCTCATCATAGACTATCCTACTAGAAGAGCTACAGTGGCAAGGTCTGCAACTCAATCTCAGTTTCAGCAGAAGAAGGGAGGTGACATGTCCAAACATCCAGTATACTTCAAACATGGACCTATAACAATTTATCACAACAAAGGTATCAACACAATACAATAAGAAAAGAAAAACAACAATCGTGCATGACATATATCTCCAACTACAGACTTCCTAACAACAATCAGAATGGTCAAACTAAAGAACAAAATGTTGCCAATCAACTGTCAAAATTTCAGCTCACTAACAGTTAATGAACCAACAAACTCAATTTTTCCAAAACTACGCTAACCAGAAAAAATGCACTCGCCGAGTGACCTCGCCATTTGCCTAGCGAACATACATCCTTTCACCCAGCGACCCGATTCTTCCAGTAACCACTTCGTCTTGCAATTTTTTCACACCCAACAACCTAGTCACTCGCCCAACGATTCCCAGTCACCCAACAATTCCCAGTTGCCCAACAACCACTTTAGTTCGTAAAAACATTTCCAAATTACGAAAAACAGTGTAAAAACATCACAATTTATGCACAAAGTACCTATTCCTCATAACAAGCATCCAAAACATGCATAAAATTGAAATACCAACCATCCTATAGCATTGCTATTAACCCGAAAACATATACACATCAAGGAAAACTCTTATACCAATATCCTCATGCTCCAACATATACATCCTTTATCAATTCTTAAAACCACAACAATAATACTACACATACTTACATCATGCCTTTTAATAAAACATACCAAAATCATTCACCACCTATACTCACATTGCCCATAAGATTCTACAGTTACCAATTTGGCACATAAACTCATAACCATTCATTTGTAACTTCAGGTTCACAACATCAAAATTTCAGTCTTAAAACACTAATATATGGACAACAACCACATGCTTAGAATCAATACCCAACCTTCTTTGCGCATGAACATGGACTATAATTAAATACTTACCTCTTACAACCAAAACTGTCCATTCCAATTTCTCAATACATCTTTGATGTCCAAAACAAAGTATTCTCCAATATCATAAAAAAAAATCATGACCACAATAAAAAAAATTATCCTTCGTACCAATTGCACTAAGACCATGAACATCTCACCATATCAACATATAAAATAAGAAAATAAATTCTACTCAACCACTAATTAAGATTCAATAGCCAATACAAACAACATAAAAAAAAATAGAAATTCTGCCTAAAACCAATTTTTTTCCTATGAATACAAAAATTCCACCAAGCCATGAAATTCCCAAATTTCTCTCCCGCGTCAATATTTTCTCAAAATTTACCAAAACAAAAAAAATGCAATATGCCTCTAACCCTAACAAATCACGTCAACAACATTGCATCATTATCCTACCATAAACTCATCCATAGAATAAAAGAGACATCCAAAAAGAATATTATACCCATCCAAAAAATTCATCTTATCATCCCAACTTCAACCACTTTATAGAAAAAAATAGCTTCCCTTACAATTCCATTTTCGCTTCAAAATATTTCTATGCAATTAACCATAAAATAATGAGAACAATGCTTAGCACCCCTTACCTTGGAATTCCTTATCACAAGTTCTTCCTTCCAATAGAAAAATTTTACACCTAGATAACTCTCCTCCTTCTCCTTCTTTGCCCTCCAGACTTAACAAAACTTGAATAATCCATGTTAATGTCCAATTAATCAATGATTTAATTTTGTGCTTGTGACGAATCTGCCTTCAAATTTTCATCTTCCTAAGAGCACCACAAAAATACCAAAAAGAAAATCAATATTTATGCCATTTTACTCTAGCCAAGGTTCAAACTTATCACCTCTAAGTTCGAAACCAACACTCCACCAAACAGAATATTCCATTTTTCTTGTCAATCATACGCATAACAAAAATTACAATAATATCCAACAATAAAACATTCCAAAGCAATTACAAATAATTAATAAAGGTAAGTCACATAAAAAACACGCATAATCACTTCAAAATTAATTATAAAAATAATATTTAAAATAGACCCCCACCCCCACTAGCTTTCTATTTTCAAAAACAATTCCTTACTTTAAAACATAAACCATATATAATTCACAATGACATTAAGCATTGGATTGGGCATTGATACCAATCACTATAAGAGAATGTAATGTTTGGTAATTTATGTTTCATCGAAATTTATCTTCACTTATGCCATGCAAAAAATTTCTTCTGGGTCTACCCTCCCTTATTTAAAAATCACATCGTTCTTACGTTTCCAAATTTCTCAAATAATTGCTAACCACATGGTTTTCCATATTTTATTTTGGTTTCCATTTAATTGCATAAAGTGAAAGTGTTGAAAGTTAACTCTAGAATAACTATGATGAACTACAATCACTCCAACCCATGGTTTATTGCTAACCACATAGTTTTTGATGGGGAAAACAACAACAAACAATATACCAGAGAATGCAGCGGATATAATTTTCCCTAACTTGCAAGAATCTATGAGGAGCAATAATCAAAGAGCAGCAATAATAAATCACCAAAAGCACAAATAAAGACACCAAGATTTTTAACGTGGAAAACCCCTCAAATCAAGGGTAAAAACCACGAGTCGTCCAGACCAAAGAAATAGCTCCACTATGATCAACAAGAGTACAAAAGAGTCTCAATCAATAGCACAAATTAGTGCCAACACCCAACCAAATAACAAAGCAACAAAGCTTTCAAATAGAGAAGAACAAGAGAGGAAAACCTCTACAAATCACTGCTGCAGTGCGAAATTAATATCTCCCAA
>Ga0209589_1005968_pt1 | contig 20404 bp, 11 predicted proteins | sample CowpeawhiteBW_FD_187525 | JGI IMG/M metagenome (GOLD analysis project Ga0209589, IMG submission 187525) | Root nodule microbial communities of legume samples collected from California USA - Cow pea white BW (SPAdes) (version 2) | ecosystem: Host-associated > Plants > Roots > Nodule | place: USA... | reverse complement strand
CTTTTACTTAGATATTTTAATTAAGTGATTGTTAGAAATTTTTACTGAACTTCTTATGTTTTAAGGCTTTTCTAGATTAAAATTGGACAACATGAAACTTTATACAATGTTGCAAGAGGTGGACATGGATGAAGTTAGTAATTTCTTTAATATTTTATTCAAAAATAAACTACAATATAAATTGGTAGTGATTTTTTATTTGTTTGTTTTTCAAGAATCAATCGGAAAAAGGAGACTTGTTGATATAATCACTAATTATGGTTAAATATTTATTTTTTTAAATATTTTTGTAAATACCCGCGGATACTCGTGGATACTCGCGGATATGAAAAAAATAGACGAGTACCCGCATAACGGATACCCGACGAATATGGATACGGATACGGGGCAAATATTTTTCCAGCGGATAGGGTACAGGAAAACTACTACCCGTACCCTACTCGCTCCGTTGACATCCCTAGTTTTAACTGTTATTTTAAACTTCAGATGCCACTACTATGGTCTAATAACTAAATTTCATCCCTTCTACCTAAAATCTAGAATACGACAATTTATAGTTTTAATTTGTCATTATACTCAAGAATACGTTAAGGCAAGGAAACTCCTTTGTTGAGTTAAAAAGATATTTTCATAAATTTTGTTTACTTTTAAATGAATAAAATTGTTTGAAAAAAATAAATGTTTTCATGATAAATTTAAATTATATATATATATATATATATATTTAAAAAAAGGTATCTAACGAAATCGTTTTTCTAAAATGATGTTTTTCGGAAAGGATAAAAGACGTATAAATTTATATTTCAATTAAACATAAAAAAGTGTTTGAATTTTGGGAAACATATATTTAAAGATTTGAAATATATATATTTATGACAAATTGTTAGAAGTGAGTTTTTAAGTTTAACTCAATCTCACAAAATTATCTTGTAAGATAAGGATTACACCCACTTATATATTGTGAACAGAGTTAAATTTAATTATTTAAATATGTTAATTTTTTTATCAAACTTTTTCTGAAGATAATTACTATAAAAATAATATTGTCTTGGTGACCTATTGAGACAAATACAATACGAGTGAAAATATTAAATGTTAAAATTCTTTTTATCGAAAGTCTTTTTTTTATAGAAGTTTCAAACAAACGCATCTTATTGTAGTAATAAAAATTATAATATACGAAAGTTATCTTTGAGATACTCATAATTAAAAATGTTTTTTTATCAAAAGAACGTATATCATAGATACTTACTACTAAGAAAGAAATGATCGGAAATAAAAGTTTAAATATCATATTAACTAGACATGAAAAAATTCAACATCTAATAAAAATAAGAACTTAAATTTATTATCTTATAATATTTTAAATTAAATATAGTAGCTTATGTGAATTTGAAAAGACCCATCAATTTTTTATGATGGATGATAATGATATATTTAAAGTAATTACAATATATTGAATAAAATAATAATTAGTCATCAAAGAATAAATAATACATGAAAAAATCAGGTGTGGTCATTTATGTGATCGCAAAGACACAATAGTTTTTAAAACACTTTTGATAATCGTATAAAAATTATTATACCTATAAAATTCGATAGTTAAAGGACTAATATAATTTATTTTTTAAGAAATAATCTTTAGTTTGAATCTTGAAAATTGTCTTTGATATAATTTATTCCGGTCGAACCTTAAAATAATGTCTCTCTAGAAAATAACCAGTCTATTTGGGTAATACTTATTATAATTTATGGGTCAAATTCTCCGTTGATTGTAAATTAATTAATACTTAGATAGAATAATTTGTTTCCTTTAGTTTGAAATCTTTTTACTTAAATTCTATTTTTTTTTTTTAATTTTGTGAATTTCCACTTGTTCAATCAAGAGTTGTTCACTTCTAAGATATTCAACCATTTAATGATGAAAATAATTTAAGGGACATTTTTGTTACGTGATAAGCTTTTTATTTTCCTGGGAAATAAATTAACATCCTAAGTTTTGGACCATGTACGATTCAATCTCCAAACTTTAAAGAGATGTATTCAAACCTATATGTGCAAAATAATTTCTTGATTAATTTTCCGTTAAGAATTTATAGTGTAAATGTCTATTTCTTTATAAATAAAAAACCACTTTTTCCGTCTCTAAAATAAATTTCCAAAGAAACTTTTTGCTTTGAATTTGTTGTAACCTACCAAAACAAAAATTTATCTTTCAAATCTACTACACAGTAAAAAAACGCTTTTCAGTTAATCTATATTTAAACGCAAATGTAGAAACTCAACTATCCTATTCACCACCGAACTTTATAAATAGTTGTAAATATTAAAAAAAATATTTATTCTATTCTATATAAATACAATATATATTTCTAAAGTGCATCTTTTGTTTCTACTAATTTATAACAATATATAAAGAAGATTTTCTGCAACATTCCACTTTTAGCAGCTTAAAACTAATAAAAGTAAGAAGGAAGTTTCATCATGGTTCCAAAATAGATAATCTAGTGTACACAATATATTAATACAGTCTTACAAAAATATGACTATAAACATATATCACTTATACACTGAAACTAAACTAATAAACTTTATACTTAAACTGACCACTGTTAAACCTCACATTGGAAACCTCATCCTCAACACTTAAACGATGACTCTTCATCCTCCAAAAGCGTCTTTGCCACTGCAACCACAACTGCTCCCACCGAATAGGTGATCATCGCAAAAGGAAATATACAACACGAGACAAACACACATAAGCAAGGGTAAGCTAATCTGATTAAAGGCATCATACAGTTCAATTATAAACAGAAATCATGCAATCTTTCTCATTTTCACCAGAATCACACAGGCCATCACAAAGACAATGCAAATATATTACTCTAGACTCGATATCCGGATTATGTAAGCGACATTGGATCTCTGGGCGGCTTGCACCTGTGAAGGTTCCCAAACTCTGCAGAATTTGGACACAAGGGGTTATCACCCAACCACTCACAGGTTAAGTCCCCTTCGCGTCTAAAACTTGATCAAGTCCAAAGACTAGGATCTCCTGCTATTCCTCACCACATAATCCATTACACTCTACATGAGCCTTAATGGTTATTGGAGCGTCAGAATACCAACCCATACGGAGTCCTCACATCCTTACACACACTAACATACTCTTTTGAATTTCCCTTGAAATTCTAATTCAACCACTATATTCCAACTTCATGCAATTTCACCACACATATTACCAGTCATAACAATTCAAGCATATCATAACTAAGTTCACATTTTAACATTTAAACATAGCTTCATCCATTAAAAACAGAGAATTAACACTCAGCTGCAGAGGTTCTCGCCAAGCGAAAGGGCTCGCCCAAGCGAAAGGGCTCACTTGCTTAGGCGAGTCATTCTCGCCTGAGCGAGGCTCGAAACAGAGAAAAACCCAAACTCTGGACGAATTCTCGCTCAAGCTAAGTTGTCTCGCTTAGACGAGAGTGACTCTCACTCAAGCGAGATTGGCTCGCCTAGGCGAGATCTCGCGCAGAGACAGGGGATGAGTTTTTGGTGTTTTCGCTCAAGCGAGAGCTACTCGCTTAGGCGAAAATACCAGATTCCCAATCTATTCTCACATGCAACAATCCAGAAAGAAATCTATCACAATCCAATCATACACTCAATTACACAGTTAAAACACTCATACAACACTCAATCATGCAATTCAAAGTCATCAAAATGATTTCTATACGAAATTCAAGCAAAACAGTTAGCTTCCCTTACCTGTTATCCTGTAAGACAACGTTATAAACGTCAACGTCTTAAAAACGTCAACACCTCTAACTCCACAAGATGCTCTATCTACACATAGAAACATCACAAGAACGATCAGGACATACCGTTATGATCACTGATCAACAGAGACTCATACTGATGATTAAAACGTCACATGCAAGCAGAAAAAGGGCTCGCATGTAACAGAAAAAGACTAAAAAAGAGAGCGGAAACTCAACTTACACAAACGAAGGAACTGATCGGTCCAATTTGAAGATCTCGCAGAGAGGATCAATCCTATGGTCTCGGTTCTTCAATCAAACGACCAGAGATACAGAACCTCTAGAGAGAGAACTCTAAAAAAGTGGTTTCTAAAGACATTGTGTGTTTTAAAATAATGAAACTTGTTTATAACAATTCTATTTATACTAAAACCTTTTAATATTTAAATAATCGAGTCTCACTATTTTTAAATCACTATCACTTTTAAAACGCCATTTTCTAGAATCTCTTACATTTCATCTTTTATGTCTACGTTATATACCAGTTTTATTCTTAATTATTTTAAAAATTAATTGTTTTATAAATAATTTACTTTTAACTATTATTTTAAAAAATTCTTTTGTCTTAAATCATTATTTTAAAAACTTTATTTGTACATATCTTATTTTTTAATTTTACATTTAATAACTATTTTAAAAATTAATTATATATTTATTATTGATCTTAACTTAAATTTCTTGAAAATTTAAAAAATATGTGAACATACATGTGTTGTGCTGTCCCGTGTGTTTGTTGTTACAAATATAAAGTATTTATTTATTTTGTTTTAACATCAATTTATTAATTTTGTTGACGATAAATTTTATTATAAAATTGGATAAATATTTTTGTTGAAATTATGTCTTATTTATATTTTTTTCCTTTCATAATAATTGTAATTAAAACACTTTAATTTGAAATTTTTAGTTGATCTTTACTTAAACTAATATAATGTTTAGTTGCTTAATTTTTTATTGACAAATCTTAAAAATTAGATTAATTCATAAGTCATTATTTAGAAATATCTTTATAAAAGAGAAATTATTATTTAAAATAAATAAGGATAATTTTTTATTTAATTGGATAATTAATTTAAAAGAAAATTTAATTTTATATTAAGCTTCTGTAACAAGGTTAACTACTAGATGGCTTAGATGAACTTTGTTTCTCTGCAATGAAATCCAAGCCGTCCATATAAATCAGTCAAAGTTAGAAAACCGTTCAAATTTTATCCACCTTCGCCTACGCTCACTTCGTTTCACTCGCCTCGTAACAATGCTGTTACTCCACGCGCCACCATCATCTTTTCTGAGAACATTGCTTCGTTACAACAATCATAATCATCACTCTTCTCGCGCTTTCTTCTTCTCATTATCTCACTTCACAAAATCCTCTTCCATTGCCACCCGTCTCTTCTCACACTCTCGCTTGACTTCACTTCTCCCGATGAACGGACAAGGCCTCGCCGCCGGTGGCTCCTCACCGGAGCACTTTACCGGCGACTGGTACTCCGTACCGGAACTCCGGCTGCGTGATCACCGGTTCACGGTCCCTCTCGATCACTCTCGGGGACCCCATTCTTCTCCCAAGATCACTGTTTTCGCCCGTGAAGTCGTCGCAGGTAACGCCAGTCAAAGTGAACTACGCTATTCAATGATTTTCAGTGGTTTTTATTGATTGCATTCATTGTTTCGTCGTTGCCCTTGATTTGTTCATGAACAGAAGTTCAGTGATACTATGAAGTTTAGTTTTTTTAGTTTTTTAATTTGTGGGAAAAAAAAATGGAATTTTTATGGTGGCTAATGATTCACTGTGTGAAGTGATGGAAAACCAAGATGGGGTTTTCGTGATGATGTAATCAGGTCAATGTTGTTTAATTATTGTATTGAAAACATACATGAAGTATCAGCCTTTTGTCAATGGAGTATCTGATATTGCGGCAGAATGTAGTTGTTTTTTAGATTATATAATGGTTTTGAATCCTTTATTAGCTGTGTTTTGGATTGATGGAAGAATATGGAATGGATTTAAGGTCCATTGTTTGGATCGAAAAATGAGAGTAGAAAACGGAAGGGTGATGTTTTGTTAGTATCATTGTATTACTGCATTTTTAAAAGCTGGTGGTGTGGAAACTACTTGAGCTTTCTGAAATTATAAACAAGAACTTGGCTAGTGATTCCATTAAGTGTTTTATGTTTGTGTCTGCTTACAATTCCTCTAGATCAAGCACTTTTCCTCAAGGGATGAGGGGACATATAATTGTATCCAAAGAGATTACATCCCTTTCAAGGAAGAGAGGTGAGACCTATTATGGTTTTCAGCAACGTAATTGGGATGGTGAGCTTGGTAAGAGAACTGGGTAGCCAGTTGATATGAGTTTATTTGGATACTGAAGACAGCTTTACATGAATTGTTGGTACTGGTGGAATATATTACTTACTGGCATTGGGCAATTATTTGGTTTCTGCTGTTGCAACGTTATGTTTAGATGAGGAAGATGGTTGTCATGTAGGATGCAAACCGTACATTTCATAGATTTCATGATTAAGCTTTCTGTGTGTGGGTGGGGCTGGCAACTAGAGCAGCATTACATACCTCATGTAAGCATAAAACTTCTGTACTATTATGTTCATAATGTTTTATGTTTTGATTAGTCATCCTTTAATAAAATCAGTTTTTGATCAGATACCCGGATTCTTTTTAATTTTGTGATCGATTATTGAATTTGTGTTTTTCCTATAACGGATAACTTATGCCCACTCTTCTACATCACCCCTTTCATCATCTTTGCGTATTTTTGTTCAAAACTCGGTATTTTTGTTGCAGCTGGGAAAGAAGAGCAAAAGTTGCCATATTTGTTATATTTGCAAGGTGGACCTGGGTTTGAGTGTCGACAACCAACCGAGTCTAGTGGGTGGGTTCAAAAAGTCTGTGAAGAATTCCGTCTCATCTTAATGGATCAGGCATGATTTACTCGACATTTGTGTAATCATCTTTGTGGTACTGTAAGAACTTTTATTTATAATCTTTCTGTTGCTTATGTACATTTCTACAGCGGGGAACAGGCTTATCAACTCCCTTGACTGTGTCATCAATGTTGCAATTCAAGTCTGCTGAGGACTTGGCTGACTTCTTAAAACATTTTCGAGCAGATAATATTGTAAATGATGCAGAATTTATTCGAGTTCGCCTTGTTCCAGATGCTGGTCCTTGGACAATTTTGGGACAGGTATTCAAGTTAATATTTTTGTTAAATATTAGTATGACCATCTGATTTTGATGTCCAACCAATCTGGCTTTAATGCCTCTAACTGCTTCCTTTTCTTTCTTTTCTCTATACTTTTTTCCCGTCTAATTGAAATTTGATATTTATGAATTTTGCTGTTGGTTATTGACTTAGGAGCTTTGGTTAGAAATAGTTGTACCTTTGAAGCCAATATAACCTTGAAATTCCATGTTTACTTATTCTTCTTCTGTTCCTTTTAATTGCTGTAGAGCTTTGGTGGATTTTGTGCAGTCACATATTTGAGTTTTGCACCACATGGGCTGAAGCAAGCACTTCTAACCGGAGGAATTCCTCCGATTGGAGGTGGATGTCCCGCTGATTCAGTGTACAAAGCAGGCTTTGAGCAATCTATACATCAAAATGAGAAGTACTACAAGAGATTCCCTCAAGATATTAAAATTGTTCAAGAACTTGTTAATTATTTAGCTGAACAAGAAGGAGGAGGGGTGATGATCTGTCTCAAAATTTTCTTCTTCTTGTTAAACAAGAAAAAAATGAGCTATTTTCTGTCAGATCCTTATTTCCTTCTCTCTTTGCGTAGGTGGCCCTTCCATCTGGGGGGTTCCTAACCCCAAGAGGGCTGCAGACTCTTGGTCTATCTGGCTTAGGATCCAGCTCCGGTTTTGAGAGCTTGCACTATTTGTAAGCATTACTACCTTGTGTGTTTTAAAGTTATCTTCAATTCATTTTTTTTAATGATTTTGTCCCTTTCTAGGTTTGAGAGAGTGTGGGATCCTACTTTGGTTCCGGGGGCACCAAAGAAAATAAGTTATAACTTCCTAAGTTCTGTAAGAAAAATTGTCTGCTGTTCCGTGATTATGAATACAGATTTTCAAGTTTCCTTCTGAATATCTAGTGCCAATTTTCACTCTTTGCAGTTTGAGAAGTGGCTATCTTTTGATACCAATCCACTCTATGCTCTTATGCATGAATCCATCTATTGTCAGGTATTATTATTTTTGGTTCCTTGTTTATGCATTATCTATGCTTCTCCTTCAACTCTGGTCCCTCCATCTCTCTGTAGGGTTCTGCTAGTAAATGGTCTGCCAATAGTATTAGGAGTGAAGTTGAAGACAAGTTTGATGCAATTAAAGCTGCCAAAGAAGGACTCCCTGTTCTTTTTACAGGAGAGGTAGAGTGTAAAGAATCTCTTTTTTATCTTAATTGCTTAACTAATATTGAATTGATGCTATTGAGAGACTAATTCTGCTGTATAATAGAGATTTCAGAATGACAAGTGATATGATTAAAATAATATTGCACATCTTGTTTTTATTCTTCCATAAAAGAAAAAACTGTGACAAGGTTAAAAAATACATAGAGACCAAATATAGGATTCTGTAACTTCATCGATGTTTGATGTGAATAATTTAGTTCATCTGTAATTATCAATTGCCACCAATATATGTGCATTCTTAACATTTATTGAATGAAAAGACTTGGTTAGAATTGGCATTCTATTTGGATGTGGAACATCATGCATGACAGTGCATTTCCTTCGTAAGTAAATTGAATGCTAATCTACTCATTATGTTTTGCTTTCCTATTACAAGGAGAAGATGCTCACCATGCTCCTTTTGCTTTTATAGATGATTTTCCCATGGATGTTTGATGAGATTCATGCATTGAAGCCATTCAAAGATGCAGCTCATATATTGGCAGAGAAGAAAGACTGGCCCCCTCTATATGACGTTCAGGTTCTAAATAACAATAAGGTAGTTTACTCAGTTATCTTTTATACTTAAAACTTCTTGTAAGATATGAATTGTGAATGGTACATTCGTAATAGTTGAATATGTTTATGAGATGAAGTTGAGTCTCTCAAGTTTTTGTTGGTGTTAACTTTGATCCATTGCTGGCAGGTACCTGTTGCTGCAGCTGTTTACTATGAAGACTTGTACGTGAGTTTTAAGCTGGCAATGGAAACAGCTTCTCAAATATCAGGGATTAGGCTATGGATAACTAATGAGTTCATGCATTCTGGATTACGTGATGATGGGAACAAAGTTATTGATCATTTGTTGGGAATGCTAAATGGAAAGAAACCTCTATTTTGATCATCGTTACCATTACAAGCATGTTTGAAAACCTGTTGAGAAATAACAAATGGAGCCAGGGATGTGAAAGCTATAATTATTAGCTTCTCCATAAATTTGAAAAACTACATCTACGATATGGAATCAATGATTCTATACATCTTTTCTCTGCCTTCTACCACGTTGAACGCTTTGCCTCCTTGGCCTTTGAATTTTTAACACATATTTTCTTTTGAGATGGTGAATCTTCCTCACACACTCTATATATATAACTTTTACGACATTGTGTTGTGAGGCTTTTTACTTTTGATACTCGTGTAAATTTTAAAACTAAAGATGTTAGGTAAAAGTGAAGTGGAAATGAAATTTTACTTAACTCTGAAATACTTTCCATTCATTTAGATATTAATTTGATTAGTTTAAAAAAAATATACTTTTGTTATATTTGATAATGACTTTTTTCATCATCTCACCACAATCTACTACCAACCACAATCAATGCCGCCATTATGGACTACAGTTACTAATATTATCCATTAATTTGAATATTATTATTGCCATTGTAATTACCTATACTTCAACAACCACTAGTAATACTATGACTATTGTTAAAAAGACTCAATATCATACAATCGTACTTTTAAACGAATTTTAAAGCAATTTATTTGAAACTAAAAAAAAAATTAGTAGAAAAAATGATTTTCAAAACTAGAAATACCCTAAAGCAAAAGCTAAAAACTAATTGTGCATTTTAAGAATTGTGAATCTTACTACTTAAAACCATCACGAACATTGTCTAAATTTTCTTTTTATGATTTTAAATATTATTTAAATTAAAATATAGTCAACAACCTAATACATAATGATTATTTTTGGAACAATTTACATTTTACAAATTCTTATAAAAATAATAAGAGATAACTTTTGAAGGATATATAATGTCTTTTACAAAATTATTGGGTTTATTGTTTGTAGTGTGAGAATTTTCTCATCGCTCTTCTTCTATCCATATAAACAACACAAGAGCGCGCTAACTAAAGGATTAGCACAGAAGACACAATTTATTGCAGTTTCGGTGTGGATTGGCATTGAAGTATTGAACAAGTGTTTGAAGGGAGAAAAGGCATTTAACAAACTCAGAGCGTCGAAAACGACAAGTAGTCTCAAGATGAGTGGCAACATCTTCTGCGGATAGAACCAAGATTTGTTTCTTCTTTGTTCTTTTTTTCGGTTTTTCCAAATTCAGCAAAAGATTGCGTGCCATAGTTATCACCAACACCGTCATGATGGCATTGGGAAGTGGAATATATGTTGCTCACTCCGTGACTTTCAGATCAGAGCTTCAACCGATGGCACCTGACCACATTGGTTCTTCCACTTCTTCTCGTCAAAGGGACCTTGTTTTCATCGTCAACCCTCTAGGTCTGTTGAAAAACCACAAAAATATTACATTTTTCTTGTCTTTGAGCTAAATTTAATTGTTCGGTGTTTGAATTCGGTGACCCATTATGAAAATGTTCAGTTAGCTAGAAAAGCATAATAACCCTTATTTTTTTTGGGGATAAAGATTGATTTTTTCGGAAAATTTGGACCACAATTTGAACTCGTTAACAGGTGGTATGCTCATCTCGAATTTAATTTTTGGATATAATGTATCTGTATTCGGCTCTGGTCCAAACATGATTACTTTCTGTAAAGGATAACTGTGATTGTAAAACTAAATCAACTGTTTGTTCAAAAAAGAAAAAAAAGAAAAAACTTTAGAGACGCAGGATTTGTATAGCCTTACACATGTTAATTGGTGAGTGCCTATGTGAAGTAGTGTTTACTTATGAATTTATCTAAATTTTAGCACTGGAAACTTGGGTTGCAGGTGCTAATGGGAGGACGGGTAAAGAATGGAGGAAGCTAGTTCCGTATCTCCGGTCTCGCCTTGGTAAAGATTGTAATGTGAGTGAGTCTTGTTGCTGATCTGTTGTGAGTGTTTGCCTGTTCTTTTTTGGGATGAACTGTGCAAATTTATTTGCTTTGTGTGTTGTGTTTATTTGCAAATTCATTATGTTTATTTGTTTTTGGGTAGATATGTGAATCCATAACATCAGGTCCTTGTCATGCTATTGACATAACGAGAGAGGTCAGTTTGAAGTGTTTGTGATAAGTTGGTTTTGTCTCAATTGCTCCCAACATCATGTTGAATTGTTTGTCCATGTACTATGTAGGCTATAAGGGAGGGGGCTGATGCTGTCATTGCTGTTGGAGGTGATGGAACTCTTCATGAGGTGAACACTGCTTTGGTATTTATTGTTGGAAGTGGTGGTATTATTTGGTGGATTATTGCTACATAAAGTTCCCTAGGGAAATTCTTGAGAAGCCTTTACCTTATCAGAAAAGGTTCAACAAAACCCTTTAATACTTGTTAAAAAGATAAAATGCTCGCAGTATAAATTTTTCAACACATTTCTTTATTGGTTGAAAGTCATGCTAGGTTCAGTGAACTGGTAGTAGGACCCATAAATTAGGAGTGATATTTTACAGTGACCAATGTGAATTTTAATTAATACTAGAAGGAGTGTTTTAAAGAGTGTATCGGGGAGTTTGTTGCTAGCATTTTCCTTGCTATAAAGTACATGTATTTGATACAAGTAAACTTGTTGATGAATCTCAACATTCTTTCTTAATTGTTCTCCTAATGCACCTCAGTTTATTAAAGCAGGTTGTTAATGGATTTTTCTGGGCTGGAAAACCTGTTGTTAGTCAAGTGAAAGAGTCTACGCGTTCAACTGCTCTTGGTGTGAGTACTTGCCACCATTGCAATACTCTCAGTTTTTATTCAATGGCTGACATCTTAGATTCTGTCATATGTACATCTTGAATGAATTACTTATCGAAAAATATACCCTGTTATGGCTTTATACAGCTCATCCCCTTGGGAACTGGTTCTGATTTCGCAAGAACATTTGGGTGGTTAGTTTTTGTTTTTATCTTCATTATCTTTGTATATCTTATTTAAATGATGCTTGTTATATCAATATAATTGAAGTGAATGGAAAATCTGTTGAGTCTTTTCCAGGAAAAATGATCCCCATGAGGCTATTGAACGTGTTGCTAGAGGTTTTTTCTTTTTCTTAATCTGTAATTGCTTTACTATTCTATTGTAGCTGTTTGATAACTAAAGTATGTTTATACTGGCCTCATCAAATCTTATGTTTCCAGATGTGCTTTAGTTTCTCTTACTATAAATTCTAATTTTCTTTAGGGTTGAGATCACGTATAGATGTAGGTGTTATCACCGGGGAGGATTGCGATCATCACTACTTCATAAATGTTGCTGACATTCACTTGTAAGGATAAATTAGAAATTTCAGAATTAGTGTAATGTATATGAATCATATCTAAATCATGCCTGACCAAATTTTATAGGAGTGCAAAGGCGGGTTTTTATGCTTCTAGGTACAAGAGATTTGGCAACCTGTGCTATGTCATTGGTGCCTTGCAAGCCTTCATTGGGCATCAGAACCAGGATCTGAGAATCAGGGTCAGTGTTAGTTTGAGGTCGTGATAATTTTAGTTTTTTCATGGTCTATGTTTGTGCACCAGAAGTGTCGCCAAGTTCTAAAACATGAAAAATGCAGTTCAATGATGGTCCGTGGGAGACATGTTCTGAAGTGACAGCCCTTTGCATTGGAAATGCAAAATACTTCGGTGGTGGCATGAAAATTACACCAAATGCTGATCCGTTCAGTAGAAATTTAGAGGTGAAATACAATTCTGTCAAATGCCATAGATGAAATCTATCATCTATTTTTGAATAATCTACTGGCTAAGCCTCATCCTAAATCCCGGTCATCTTTTTTATCTGAAAGTACGTTTTTTTCAATTAATTCTGCAGGTTGTGATTCTTCAGAACTTCAAGTGGTATGATTTTGTCTTGAAATTACATAGGCTATACAGTGGGACACATCTCTCGGTTAAAAATGTATCTGATAGAAGGTATAATCTTTTCCAAACAAGTCAATCTACCATTCTTAATGTTACCTTTCGTTGCTTCTTTCTAACTATTGATTACTGTGTATCATTGTTTTAATTTGATATAACTTTGTGTATGGATGTGCCTTAATTGCACTGAATTGTAACTAACAAAAAAATGTGGAGGTAAGTACCTAGCAACATGATTTTGTGGCGACCTTTGACAATTAACCTAATGTGCTACCTTTTTCTGGTCATGGAAGCTTAGGATTGGACCATTGTGGTGATACTTTTACAATATATTAGTAGATGTAAATTTCATCTTACAAGTCGGTTTTGTAACAAGTCGATTTTGTAGGATTAACTTATACTTAAAATTCACTTCTTAACAATATTAATCCGAGAGTGTTTTTATATTGCAGTGTACTTTCTATTGAGGTGGAGGACATCTCAGGCAAGGGTGGTATTTATATTCAATCTGATGGGGAACATTTGGGGTTCCTTCCAAAAAAGATTAGTGTTCTGCCTGCTGCCATTGAGATGATACTGTGATTTAACTGGAGAATGACTGAATCTATGAAATAGAGATGATGCTGTTCATTCCTTGTAATTTGCCAGATTTAGTAATGGCAGGAAGAGTTTGTTTTTATCAGAGTAGGATTCTGACATGTTTTGCTGTGGTATGAGGGAGACTCATTGTAATTTTGAATCAGCAATGTATTGTCACAGAATTTACTTTCAATTCAAGCTGTAAAATGTATCTACGGTTATAGAATGTAAAATAAAGGTACAAATATATTAGAAATTCAATAAAGTGCATGTTTGGTATCCCTCATAAGCACGGTTCTCCACAAATCCGTGTCAAAATTTAGCAAAAGCCACAGAAGCAAGACCAAGTAGCTTCTGGAGTTACGTCTATTGCTGTGGTATTATCATATTGGAAAATTTATTATTATTATTATTATTATTATTATTATTATTATTATAATATTGAGAAATGCGTGCCTTTGATATATTAGGTTACTTGAGAACTTAGGAATTTCAGCTATCTAACCATGAACTTTTTAAGCTTTCACACCTTTTTGATCATTATAGCAAGCTATCTCAAATTGGGTTCATAGGTTTTTTATGTTTCTTTTCCTACCCAAAATGCGAAACAAAAAGCTTCCTTTCCTCTTATTTTAAATCATAAGCTTATCTTTTTGGAGAGATAACTATATTCTTCATTTGAAATCATTTTAGTACAGATGAGTCTTTTAGTATAAATTTATGTCTCCCTCTTCACACAATTAATTGTTTGTTGCTATCAATTTCGTCACTTTATATAAGATAAAACAAAGATTTTAGTTGAAATTCTAAAAAGGATAATGGAGATATTTAAAACTTCATTCTCCATTCTAAAACAGCAATATCAATAGTGGAGTGTTTAAAATTAGTTAATACCGTGGTTGTAAAGGAGATACGTTTCATTATTTAGGAGACACATTCTTAATTAATCTCTACTAAAGAAATTTGAAAAAAAAAAAACAATGACGAAAAACGTAATTTAAAATCATTTAACGAAGAAAGAAATTTACTGAAAAAATTCCACAGATAAACATCTAGTTTACGATCTTTTTTTTGAGTTTAATTAGCATTAGAACTACAAAAAAGTTATTAAATAACAATCAATTTTAAGGATAAAAATAATTATTCATTGTATTATATTGACTAAGATAGATACAATTCTATAAATTAAAAATTATTTATATGTAAAATAGTCTTTATTTTGAATAAAAAATTATAATTGATATATGAATTAAAGTATAAATTAGTTTCTAATATTTTTAATTTTAAATAGAAACTAATTCACACACTAATTATTTAAAAGTTAATATTACAGGCCAATTTAATCTTACCGTATGTGGTGGGAATTCAGACATAATTTGCACATAATTAGGTTTAAATTTAGACATACTATTTTTCAGACATAGTTAACAAAATCATAAAATTAGTTAATGGCATAAAAGTTACAACGTTTGGCGTAAGCAAATTATACATTAACTACATAAGTGCAAGTTTTATCGGTAGGTAAACAGTAGATCTTATCTGAAGTTTTGAACTAGTGTGAGAAGAATGATTATGTCTATCCTAAGAGAAGTGCAAAAGATATGGAAGAAGCTTGTTCTCTACTTGCACTCAATGCTATAAACTCAACCAAATCCAACTACTTCTGTTCAACCGCCCTTTCAAGTTCATACCATGACACATAGCAGACGTGTTCCATTTGCCCTAATTTTTCGTTATCATCAATGCATGCACATCCTCTTTATAAGTTTCAACGCCAAAACATTTTCTCATTTTCTCTTCACTTCCTGGAATCAAGACCTGATGGAAAACCATGATCCACCACCCCAAAACAACCCTTTTCTGTTCAACCCTTCGGAACAACCTCTAGAGCAAGGGCTATGTGACTTTGACTCGTGGGGTAACCTTTTCTCTGCCCAGAACAGCTTGTTGTTGCTTAATGGTGATGCCAAGGAAACTATTCAACGTGCTTCTGCTTCCTCTTCATCTTTAATGGCTCAAAATCAGGAGGAAAAGGGAAACAAGGAGAAAAGGAAAGGTGGGAGGGTGAAGAAAACAACACGAGTGCCGAGGTTTGCTTTTCAAACGAGAAGTGCAGATGATGTTTTGGATGATGGTTATCGCTGGAGGAAATATGGACAGAAATCTGTGAAGAACAGCACATATCCCAGGTAAATGTTTTGATGCGTGTGTTTTGATGAGGTTTACGTTGCATGCATGTGACTGTTGGTTATGATTTTGCATTGATGGATAATGAAGAAGTTACTACCGGTGCACGCACCACACATGCAATGTGAAGAAACAAGTGCAGAGGCTGTCGAAAGACACGAGCATTGTGGTGACAACGTACGAGGGAATTCACAACCATCCATGCGAGAAGCTGATGGAAACTCTAACCCCTCTGCTGAAGCAAATACAGTTTCTTGCTAGCTTGTAACGTGAAAAAGTTTCTCTACAGCTACATGCAAACACGCGTACATATCAAGCACTATGATTAAGTTAACTTATTTATGTGCTCTCTGTCAGTTCATAAGTTACTGGTTTGATTCTTATTTTTGTGTCTATGTCTGTGTAATCAAACTTCTGTCAATTTTACAGTGTATTTGTATATCATGATTTACTTTTCAACTTTAGTTTTTTCTATGGATTTTTAGTGCTGTACTTCTAAATGGTAAATACAACAAATTGTTTGAATATTGGTTTTAATGAGATGAATTATTATATTAATTTCTTGTAAATATTGTTTGCTATGTGCATGAAATAATGAAAAGTTGGAAGAAATTTTTGTTTTTCTGAAAATCTAAGGTGTGAATGTGAAAGGATGTTGTTATTTACCTTGTAGAAAATAGAATTCAAAACCATGTTGTTGATTTTCACAAAAGAGTTTTAACCAAACTTCTTATCATTCTAGTGTGAAAATATAACTTATATCGTGTTAAAACAATTTATTTTACTTAAGAAACATGTTATTTTTATTAAATTATATCATGAATTATAATATCTTATTTTTTTAATGATAATAACATAATACTCTTTACTTTTTTTAAAATATTATATAAATACATTTCCTTATGCTTAGCTGACATATTCAAAATTATAGAAAGTATAGACGAGGCCTCAACATATTGACTGGAAATATTAATACTCAAATCTATATGCAAATTTACACTTTTATATTTTTATTTGAATTTTCCTTTTGTCTTATTTTAGTTTTTTTTTTCAAAAAAATCAAATCAATATATCTATTCGTACTTTTTGATTTATTTTATTATAACATCATATTTATTTTTAAACAAAAGTAAAAAGCATATGATTTTTACGGAAAACCAATGAATATGGAATTTGGTGTGGAGAAGAGAATGGTTTGAATGGGAGAAAACATTGGTGGTGAAGAATTGATGAAAGAGATAGAAGAGTGTACACCTAAATGAAATGAGTGATGAATAGTTATGGAAAACAAATGAATCAAAAAAGTATACGGTAAAGTCAGCATATATGAGGTTTTATAATGGAAATGGAAATAGAGTGGATGATAATGACCAGTTTGTAAAACTTTGGAAATGCAGAGCATTACCAAGTGCTCAACATTTTGCTTGACAAATTACAACAAAAGACAACTTGATTGGGAGAGGAATCACACTAGGAAACAAAATGTGTGTAATGTGTGAAATTATAGAAGAATCAGTATCACATTTGTTTTTAAGTTATTCGGTGGCTAGTCAAATATGAAATCATAAGAATAACTCTATCTTTATACATTGTAAAATTGATGCGGAGGAAGTGTTTACCTAACACAAGTAACGATTTGGGCTTGGATCACAACTAAGTATCCAAAAACAACGTTCTCTTATTCTGATTGGTGTTTTAGCCTGATCACATGCCTTCAAACAATCACTTATAAGTTGGTTTGTGTTTTAGGCTAAAATTTGGTGATTTGTTTATGGAAGGTTATGATTAATCAAGTTATGATATGTTTTAATCAAGTAAGTTGGACTAACATACTTGTGCATGTAGGTTCAATTCAAATGGAGGTATTATGGATTTGTTTGCAGTTTGGCTTCAGGATGTGTAATATGCATGTTGTAGCTTTTCCAGGGATGCTGGAACATGGCTTTAAGTAGTAGATTCAGGAAACAAGTATGAATGAAACATCTATTAGATCAAAACTGACTTGAGATTTTTATGTCCAATCCGTTTATTCATGTATAGGCACGTAATGTTTCTAACTTTGGTGCTATATGAGAATATAAGGTTTATGCAAATCAGACTTAGTATGTGAGAGAAAAACCGTAAAGGGGTAATAATTTTTTTGTTTTTCTTTTATTTATATTGTGTATATGGGTTGAGGTAAGCCAATTACCTCATTAATTTAATTTGTTTTTGTCGATAAAAAAAATGTACTTCCTTTATTCATGTATTACAAACTAAAAAAAAGCGAAGAAATAAATATATTTAATTTATATTTCACCAAATTTAAAAATATAAATGTGGTAGATTAATTTAATGTTGATTAATTTGAATGATAACATATTTGTTATAACATATCTACTAATTGAATATTATGTTTGATGAAAATATTGTAAAAAAATTATTTATTAAATTTATTGTAAATACTAAATGTTAATCATAAAAAAAAAATTATAGCTGGTCAAACAAATTATAATTTAAAAACTATGGATTGAAAAAAAAAACAAATTCATGTTCCTATGTATAAATGTATAAATTGTTGTTTAAAAAATTGTCACTTTGAATCATTACAAGAAAATAAACATTAGTGTTAGTTTATCCAATATTAACAAGTAAAAGTAAATTCTAGTTAGTCAATAATGTCGAATTTATTTCCTATATGTTTTTTTGTAACATTAACATAATTTGTTTAAGGTTAATTTTAAGTATTTTTGTAATTAAGTGGATAATAATTCATTATTAATTTTTAAATTAATGTAGAGATGAGGTTGTGAAGTTTGATAAATTAGTGTAAATGAAAGAGACGAATGTGAGGATTTTTATAAGAAAATAAGAGAGAAAAATTGAGAGTAAGAAGGATTGTTATTTTTAAATCTCTAGGCTATTAGATTAAAAATAATTTACTGTTTCTATTTGTTGCCACGAATGTGCACAAATTTATAACATAAATAAGTGTCAGTTTAACAGATGCTATAAAAAATAAACATAAATACTAAAAATAAATATTTACATCTTTTATTAACTTCTAATATTAATCTAATCAGACACTAACAAAATACTTAGGTTTTCATTTCTATTCTTTTAAAATAAACACTTAACATCTTGTTTTTACTCGGATCTCGTATATGGACCTTTGGATAGGTAGTAAATCTGAGTAGATTGGAAAATCTTGATTTATGATCTTGAGAATACACGAAAAAATTCATCTACAAAAGACTCATAAGTACTCAAGTTAATAAGAAAGTTTGGATTTTTTAAAATAAAAGAGGATGAGTATGAACAAGAATATATTTCTTAAAAAAATACTATATTTATTCATAGAATCTTTTAAAACTTGAATCCATGTGATAAAATATATAATATAATATCAAGCAATATTAGTAAAATAATGACTAAACTCATATAAATAATAATAATGTAACACCTTATTTGATATATGTAAATATTTATTATTAAGGAGTATCAAGACTTAATAAGACTGATCAAATTATCGAGATTTGTCATAATTATTATTAATATGTGAATATTTGTTCAAATAGATATATTTTAGAATATTTTGTAGTCATTTTGGTGATAAGACTAAATGAATCTTATTAGATCGTATTACTTAACATTATCTATTGGACCAGGTAGGTACACGTCTCTTTAAAATTTGCTGGCTAACTTGGGTTAACTTAACACAAATATTTATTTATTAAAAAAAGTTAAAAATAAATTTATAAATTTAATTTCTTCTAAAAAAGTTGTCTTATGTTTGTATTAGAGTTTAATCAACTTTAATAATGTTCTCAATTTCACCAAAATTAGTAAATGAACCTAATTTGATATTTTGTAGTAGTAGATAAATATCGATAATGAATTTCAAATTTTACTTGAAAAATGAATGAAAAAAGGTATATGTTACTTATGTAAAAAAAAAATCATCTTCTTTCGTGATTTTATGTTAATTTTATGGATATGAAATAGTGTTGGGGAAAACGATTTGAATTGGGTGAATGGTTTGTGAATGGCAACGGGGCGGGGCGGGGCGGGGACGGGTTTCACTATCCCATATCCATCCTCGTAAAAAAAATTCATCATCATCCCCATACCCAAATCCAACGGGTATCAAACTTTTATTCCATCCCCATCCCCACCGGGTAACAGATATAATCTCGTACCCATACCCGTACCCATTTACTTACTACTTTAATATTAATTTTAACTAATTTTTATAAAATAATAAAAATTACGGTAAAGAAAACATAATATTATCAAATATTCAATATTAGGAGTATGGTTGTTTCTTTGATATCAAATACTTTGAAATAAATTATAATTGTTTACATTTTAGATTAGAATACCAAATAAAATTTAATGAGAACCAAAACATTTATTAAATTTGCAAACATTAATGAAACCTAGTTGATAAACTTTAAAAATATTTTTTAAAAAAACTATAAAAGGAAAAAATATTTTTAAAAAAATATAAAAGGAAAAAAATATTTAAATTAAAATATATTTTAAATGTTTGTTTACTTCAATTTTTTAAATTATAATGAATCTATATTTTATACAC
>Ga0209589_1005962_pt1 | contig 20415 bp, 12 predicted proteins | sample CowpeawhiteBW_FD_187525 | JGI IMG/M metagenome (GOLD analysis project Ga0209589, IMG submission 187525) | Root nodule microbial communities of legume samples collected from California USA - Cow pea white BW (SPAdes) (version 2) | ecosystem: Host-associated > Plants > Roots > Nodule | place: USA... | reverse complement strand
AATCCATGAATCACATCACTCATGCAAATTCATTCATCTCATACTTTATAAATGCATACAAAGACATACATATATCACAAAATAGTATTCATCCCAAATAAATGAGTGCCAACGTTTAAGTACTTGCAATTCCATACAATCAAGCACAACCCACAAACATAATTCTTACACCAAAATTCTCAAGAAAATTTATTATCACGAAACCAAAATCATTGCAGTAATGCGTGACACATTTCTTAAGCTACAGACATCTAATCGACGATTTAACCGGTCAAACCATAAAATAGCATGTTATGAATCACATGTCAAAATTTGAGCTCAATCCAACGGTTAATGAGTCGGGAAAGTCAATTTTACTAAAACTGCGCATATTAGAAAAATACACAATCGCCCAGCGAGCCAAGGAACTCGCCCAGCAACTGTGCGACGCATCAGAATACGAGAAATAACGTCAAACATCACAGTTTCATTAATATTTGAACCCCTAACTCAGAAATATACCAAAACTAACGTTTTCCAATCATTTAAGCATAAAATAGAAACGAAAACAAACCATATGTTTCAAAAACGCATAGCTTCCCCTACTTGGAAAATGGCTAATATTGGACTTCGACTCTTAAGCCAGCGAAACCAGTAGCTCCAAGGACAAATCTATGAACTGAAACATTGGCACGACAAAGGAGATTGGATTCACACAGTGAGTCCCGACATAAACCACAAAAATAACTTAGAAAGGTTAGGTTCGAGAACTAACTTACGTGAACGAGAGACGGAGGTTGAGCTCACTTGAACTTGGGTAGATCTCCAAACCCTAGCAGAGGTTATGTGGAGAGAAAATGGGTGAGTTAGGGCACTAATTTTTCAAAATGACTTACAATTGAGGGACCCTGGCTGCTTTAGGGGCCTTAGCACTCTATGGGCCAACCCTTTAGGCCCAACAATGTGGCAGCCCTTAATATTAGGGCACTCAATAAAAGTGGGTCTTACATGCATTGCTTCAACCATACACACTCAAACTGTTGTCCATTTCTATGTTTGTATTTGATGTTAAAAGTTAATTTTTTCTAACATTCATCGTAAGTAACGATTCTTATTCTTAACTTACCATTTATTTGAAAAACTTGAACAGTAACATTAAGATATTACAAATATCTGGATAATTATTCCAATATCAATAAAATCCAATTATTTTTTCAAAATATACAAAGAAATATGATTCCTCTTAAAGATTTTGATTTATTATAAAATATCAAATATTGAGTTATCTCTTTCGAACATTTTTTTTTTCTGTACTCGTCTTTTACTGTGTTTTTAAACTATATTAATGAATATTTATTTTGATGTTTTAATATATATTAAATTTTTGTTAAAAATATCAATATCAATGTATTTTGAAGACAGAATAAATGACAAGACCAAAAATAAGAATAATCGAGAACATGTCAAACCTATGATTTGACTTCTCTACGATAGTTTTTTGTAAGAACCAAACAAAAACATGGATTTTCCAACAAACCTGAATGTCATATGTTACATCTACCGATTACACTTTCATATGTTATATCTTAAAAATTTAAGAGTGAGTCTACGTTCCATATTAATTAGATCTGAAAAAGTATAATACTATATAAGAATAAAGACTCATAAACTTATTATCTTAAGATTTTAGATTGAGAATGATATCAATGTCTTATCTGATTTGGTTCAAGTTTTATTGGTGTTGCATCTTTCCAATGAAACTCCTTTGTAAACCTAACAAGTATATCCATATGTAGGTGTTGTATACTAAGGAAAACTACCGACATTATTCTTTGGGAGAACATCAACAAGATTAGATAATGTAGAGCAGTTGCATTGAGTAAAAAGTGCAGAAAGTGTAGATGATGAGTTTTACGAGAAGCTAAGTGGAAGTTTGCATGGGACGAGTTAAGCCTAGAAACTTGTCAAATACAAAAATGTGGAATTAAAGCTTTGTTGGTTTCTGGGTCTGCGGTTTGTTCGCAGGAATCAGCGATGGATGATTTCACATTTTGTCCAAAGCTTAAACAAAGGGTTTGGGTTTCAACTCTTTGTTTGTATGGTTCTGTTCCTACGCCTTTGTTTTATTCCCTCAATGCATGGAGTGAAGATAAAGATGCTCCTTCTAAGTCTCAACACGTGCACTCCCCTTTTATCTATTTTTGTTCCTCTGCAATGCAACGTTACTCTCTCAAAAACCAAACTAATAATACAATCTATTCGCAATGTACCTGGTCTTTCGGAATAATTAAACGTTTTTCCTTTCTCCATCCAATAAATATCATGGATTATTCAACCCCATTTTCCTCCTTTTTCTGCCTCTTTCATATTTCCTATACATATTTCTGTAGAATTATCAACGCTTGACATCATGAATTACGATTCAAATGGAGGTGCTTCTTGTCGTTTCACTCAACTCCTCAACATCATGAATTACCATATATTTCGTCATCTTACACTATAAATTCGTCTTATCTCTGATCAACGTAAGATTTTTAACATCCTTCACATTAAGACATATACTTTTCGAGCATGAAGCTGACATTAATAGATAGTATGACGACTATCCGATAATAGGTGACATAAACAATTAATGTTGTTAAGATAATCTCAAAGTCACGACTTGGTATCATATTAAAAAATAAACTTTAAATTTAATTTAATCTCATAATACTGACATGTGAGATTTGCATACAATTGTTTCTCGAGTCGGTGGGTGATCTCAAATCTATATATATATATATATATATATATATATATATATATATATATAATACCTAGCAGTAGAAGAAAGGTGATGGTAGGATGCGTATTTCTAAATCACACGTACAGTAAAATAGTAACCAATGTGGTGGGAAATTAAATTAATGATGCAATATTTGAGGGTGGATTGACGAAGTTGAGGTGCAATTATTCGGATGAATTATTAAAAAGCAGAAGCAGTTACGTTCTACAGAACACCGACTGTGCAGAATCGAGATCAAAATCTCAGCAAGTTCGAGAAGATCGATAATTAAGAAATGGTGAATGATAAAAGGGAGTAGTTACTTAACAGAGTTTAATGTATAGTTTAATGAGTAAATGGTTCAGAGATCATATGCGCAAAGCATGATATATCTTTGTTGGAGTCTCAGGGTTTGATTGATTTTTAATGACAGAAAGAAAAATAAAGAAATGAGAGATGCTGGTGAGTCTTCGCTGTTAATTGGATCCAAGGTCATGTGCAACCGAGATGCACGCTGACCAATCTCATCTTCATCCTTTTCTTATACTTTTTCAGCCTTCAATAACCTTTTTTTAGTTGTCATGTGATATCTACTATAAAAGGCAGCTGTACATTGTTTTCTTCTTAATGTAAACTATGTGTGCCTTAGAATATCATCATTTGCCAAATTTTATATATCCCATGCTAAGTTATCTTAAGCTTTTCACCATCTATTGTCTTTTCTACTTCATCATCGTCATGCATTAGGTTTATTAATTTCACTTATCATCATCTTTAGCATATTAACCCAAAGGGTTTTTCTGTTTGTACCCTTCACTTTAACCGGATCTCTGCATTTGTCGGAAGTTCCATGTAATGTAGAATGTATAAGTGGATTTAAAAGTCAGTTTTGTGAGATTGAGTTAGGTTTAAAGTCCACTTTTTAATATAGTATTAGAGTCATCAATTTGAATCTATGTTATGCTAGTAAGATTTATTATTTATTAGGTTTATTGTTCCATTCATTATCGAACGTCCCATATTGATTAAAGATAAGACTAGTTTAAAATATATGAATATAAACCTCACCTTACAAATCAGTTTTATAGAACTAAATTAGACTTAAAATTTGACTATATATTTATGCATATATATATATAGTGATTATCCACACACTGCAGGAGAAACATGTTTCTAAGATTTAAGGTTGTTACAGTGAAAGGTTAAATTAATAGATATACAATTAAAATCATATATATATATATATATATATATGTAAAAATATATATTAATCTGACATGAAAAGAGAAACACCTACGTACCTTAGATGTAACACAAAACCATGATTTGCAATTAAATATGATCCGAACCCTGTTAATGTCAGTAGTTTCCCTCCATATTCATTATAGCAAGTAACCAAATTGATGATAACCACACTTACAAATCAAAGCACCTTTTAAATGCATCAGACAATAAGAACTTCATAGTTAAGCATGGTATTTGAGAATAGTATTATGGATGACCTCTTTGGCTTTAAAAATTGAAAAAGAAGACACAATTCTAATTTTCTTCAATTTATTACCTCTGATCAGATTCCTTAAGAAACAATCAAAAATTTAAGGTAATGTCATGCAACCAAGTCAAGCTTAAATGCTAAGTATTTTAAAAGCAAACCTGAATTCAATTCCAAAGAATAAAGATGTGCAGAAAATTTGAAGATGCAGTGTAATTATTGCTTTCCCAAAGTAACTTACTCTTTGGTCTTGGTTGAAATTTTGTGGAGACTGCATATTTTGCAAAGAGAAAGCCATGAACTTGTGCATAAAGCAATAGAATTTTGCAAGAGAAGCAGCAGAAACCTGATTAATTAGAACTCAAAAAAATTTTCTTCTGGTGTGCACTCCCGGTTCCAACTTCCTTCTTCACTGATCTTGATCTTCAGGTTTTAAAGAAGCAAAATTATTGATTCAAAATTTCATTGAAAAATCTTCCTTCCATTTAAAAATGTTCTTCTTCATTGAACATGCCAACCCAACAACTCCATAATTGTGATTCACCTATTTCTTCGATCCTTACTTAATTATTCAACAACTCTTGGTTACTTATTTATTAAATCATTTTGATGGATTATACGGTAACTGTCACTTCACCAAACTTCAGTTAACTTTACTCAAATTTTAACTATTTTTTTTTTATTTTGGAAAATTAAAAAGTACACAAAAATTAACTAAAGTTTAAAAATTACTAAATTCAGTTTCTCTTTTTTAATTCTGTTTGAATTGAATGTCAATAGATTAAATCTTTACTCTGTGGACATAAAATTTAAATGAAATAAATTAAAGTAGTTAGTCATTGAGAGTAGTAGAGTTGGAAACATGCAACTGAGAGTGTTAATAAAGTTATTCATTATTTTCAACGGTCACCATCAAATCCTATTATCTATAAATATAAAATAATTTGTATTTATTATTTGTCTATATAGTATTTTCTTAACATTGTAGTGTTTCTTACAATTTTTGTATCGATCTTTTGTAAATATGTGTAAACATGCAATGTCGATCATTAGTTTTTAAATTTCACATATTTGCAATCATAGTTGAAATTTTAAATTTTTTGTTAATCGTATTTGAGTATGGAGATGAATTTACATCATTTACAACAGGAAGACAAGGCAGATTGAAGAAGAAAAATAAAAAGTCATGGCGGCTATTATATATTTTTATATATTTATCTTGTACATTTATAAAATTAATTGTTTTTTGTCTATATATTATTAGACAAAGACAATGATTACATAAAGGAGTATCCATGTAAGAAAGAATTTATGATCATGTGGGCATGCTTTTCTGCCAATCAGATTGTTTCTTTTAGATTGATTCCTTGCTCGAGAGTGGAATTATAACTCAACTACTTTTATAATGTAAACTAAAAAGAGTTTAGATTTGTTTTATTTCGGTGATACTTTTAAAAAGAATTTTCGACAAGATCTTCTGTAGGCATTGTTATTTGGCTACAAGAAGATGCTTTCGATAGAATCCAAAACCCTAGTAGTTGAACTGCAATTTGAGTTTTATACGCTAGAAAAGAGTAAAGCGTAGCTTGTAAAACTAATTAATTTTAAACTATAAAAGAATTTACTTGTACTTTTTAACAGAGAACTTTTTGAGTTTTTTTTTTTTTTTTTTTTTTTATAGAAATGACAAGAAAAAAAGATTGGATTAAGTATGTTTTTAGTTCCTGAACTTTGACCCAAAATTAGAATTCGTTTATGTCTGAAATTTTGATACATTTTGGTCCTTAAACTCTAAAAACGAATAAATATAATCCTTCTAACCAAATTACGTTACCTTCTTTTGACGTGTCAAATGCATTTAATGTTAGCACTGAAATTATTTACACTGTTTGACATATTTCCAGTTTAATATCTGTTGGAAAATGCTTTCCACTCCTTCAAACAAGTTTAGGGATCCAAATGTATCGAAGTTTTAATTAGAAACGAATTCCAATTTTGAATCAAAGTTCAGGAACTAAAAACATACTTAATCGAAAAATATTTATAATATAGTAGTGGTACAACATATCATCTAATATAAATATTTATTAACCTAAATTGTCTTAACCGTTTTTGTTTTATTTACTTAGTTTAGGTTTTATATATAGAAATGGTTGTGAAATGAGATGGTACATTGGAATTCTCTTAAATTTCCAAGTTAATAAAAGTACGCTGTGTTTCTTGTTTTGTTATTGTTGAGAACTAATAATTGACAAAGTTTGTGAGAGTATAATACGAGTAAAAGACTTATGGGTAGAACATTTTTAAGATTGAGAGAAAGTTTGTTATGTGTGAAGACTTAAACTTCAGTACAAGAATATGAAGAATTTAAAATTATAAAAAGAAAAAAAAAATGGATTATTGGATATGTGATGTCAATGTCTCTTATATATGAGATGACAACTCCTAAATTAGATGTGAACATAAACATTATCACATCGGATCCTTCATCCAACATTGGTGTATAATTTTTTGAAAATAATATATATATATATATATATATATATATATATATATATTTAAGAATTTAAGTGTGTATCTAAGTCTCACATTGGTTAGAAATGAAAAAGTAGAGCACTATATAAGGATAAAGACCCATAAACTCATTGTCTTTAGATTTTGGATTGAGAGTGATGTCAATATCTTTTTTAATTGGACTTAGGTTTTATTGGTATTGTAAAACCTTTTCCACTGTAAACCTAACATAGATGCATAATTTTTTTTGTTTTGAAAACAATATATTTTTTTTAGTTCTACCAAATTTTTAATAATTATATATATATATATATATATATATATATATATATATATATATATATATATATATATATATTAGAAGTTAATAGCCATCACTTGTAATTTTATAAAAGGAAGCGACATCTTAGCATCACTTTTTTTTTAAACATGGACACCAAAACATTTTATTATGTCGTGTCTCTTTTCTCATTTCTTAGATGCAATACTAGATCTTGCTTCCTTATAAAATAGTTATAATGACTGTCAAATGGTTGATTCCATTTTGAGATATTTTAAAATTCTTGTTTTCCCTCTCTTTTCTTTCTTCTTTCCTGTTTCAGCTTCTTTTCTTTTATTTTTATCACACAATTTGTGTAAGATAAGATTATGATTATAATTCTAAGACTATTACAAAATTATGAATGCTGAGATCATAATATTCGTGCAAATAATATAGATAATTAGAAGAAAAAAAATATCAATCACCATGCATCCTTTAAAAATTTTAATCAAATTTAAGTAGATCATAAACCATAAACGAATCATGAGTAATGAAAAAAATTAAATGCCTAATTACTTAAGCCCTCAGTGGCCTAAACAAAATGGCGACAACCAAGTCCATGAAAAACAAAATGTCTAGATGGTTAATTAAAAATAAATATTTATTATAAATCTTTTAAATTATGTTATAGTGATCTTCGTTGACAACATTTTTCTCATGGAGATTCAATGGCAACTACATCATCCTCTTTTTCTCTTTTAATGATTTTGTCCTTCCATCAAGTGTTCTTTATCATCTTGATTTGAATTTGTAAAATCATCTTTATTTAAATTTGCAACATCATTTAAATCTTTATTCTCATTATCTCCTTCAACATTTTTTATAATTCACTTCCATAAGATGAAACATCATTATGTTCAAACTCTTCAAGTAATCTTCTTTTACCTGGTTTTACCTGCAACATCATTATGTTCAACCAAGAGAACATAGTTTCGGGAGCGCAACGAACCATGCATACCTGGTTTTGTATTCATTTTCTGTGTAATCTTGTAGATTGGCCATGGAAGGTGCGATATGGGTGGTTAATCTTAAGTTAATCTTAAGATTCCTACCCAGCTTGACGTTGGAAAGACATAGCTCTTGCGTTGAAAGTCCAATTTAATTGTTCTGTCAGATTATTGTAGAAGCAGTATGTTGTTGGCGCCTACTCAAGCTTTATTTCCTTTACAAGAATGTTGCTTAGATGATGTTCGATTGCCCCTATGATATATATTTTATGCCCAATGTCTAGGAGTGTCTTAACTTTTGTACGTTCAAAGTTTATCATTGTTTTGATAGGTTTTGGAGATGCACCGCATCTTTCTCTCATCTTTTTGTAAATGGGTTAGAGCACTCCTCAAGTGCTCTATTATTAACTTAATTTAATTCTTTGATGATAAAAAACAAATCTTCTTTTACCTTCCTTAACCAATTTTAACAAAAAATGACCTGATAAACAGAAATGTAATCTTCGTTTAACATAGTTTTTCGTTTAAAATAATTTCTTCTATTTGTGTTGACCTGATAAACAGAAATGTAAAGCATGTATAGCTAATTACTAATTCACTATTTTTAATATAAGTTGACAAATTTAAAATCTCAAATAAATTTTAGTAATGCTCACATCCAGATAAACAGCATTCAAATGAAGTACACAAATGACAAAGCTTCTGGAATTTTGATGTTGATTTCTATGAGGCTCCACTTGTGAGGATCTTTTTCTCAATTGCCTCAAGCAAATACCAAACAAAATTTCAAGGTTAGGCTCATTCTTTATATACGTTGCAATAAATACAATTCATGCTTAAGAAGAGTTCACTATATATGTAAAGGTCTATGAAATTGGTTGTCCCTTTCATAAATAATATTTCATAGATCTTTGTAACTAAAAAGGATAGAATAATAATTTTAATTAGTGTTCACTTTTAGTTCACTCAAAAGAGTAGATTCTAAAGATTAAATTTTAAGTACTTGTTCTTATTATCCTTAAACTATTTTTGTATATTTCTTTATCCTAAATGATTGCCTATGAAATCCATTGTTTTGTCCTCACAATCTACCATCTTGAGTATTGCATTATAGTAAACATATCCTTCAAACATAGGAATATTTTTTCAAAATTTGTCACTGGTTTTTTACATGGCAAATGCATCAATAGATTTTAGAAAAAATACAATTGGTTTGTTCACTGAAAAGTACAATAAATGCTTCTCCTCTTGTTTGTTTAGCTATTGGTCATCACAGTGGAACTTGTTTTCTTTCACACCAATTTATGAACTTTCAAAGTATTTTTTGTTGACTTAACATCTTGAAGTACTTTATTTTTATATTACAAAAGCAACTTATTAAATCGTGGACTGTAATTTCAAATTGAATCAAGCATTCTACTAAATCTTTTTCCAATTTCTGCATCATCATCCTCAATATGAAAAACTCTTTTTTTTTTTTTTTCATTGTTGTAGTGATTAAATCCTTTTGAGTTCCTACCAACCGGTACTCAAGATATAAACTCCTAATGTTATGGTATTTTAACAAAATTTACATTGAATTAACCACTTGACTTTTACTTTAAATAAAACGGAATTCACAAAATAACTACTATAATTATTCACGTATATAAATATACATAATTCTGGAATGACATACCTTGACTACTTACACAAGTTCTCTTAAGTATTCACGTATATAAATATACATCAATTTGCTTAAGTATGAACATTAAGAAAAACACTTAAAAATTCTAAGTTGGGTGGGTGTCATTGTTTAAGTGTCTACTAAGGATCGTTCTCAATAATCACTAATGTGAGTTCAACAACTTGCATACATTTGCTTGAGTGCTTATTAGCATTTTCTTAAGTGTGAACTCTCAAAGTGAAACACTAGGAAAAATTTAAGTTCAAAAGGTGTCATCCCTTAAACGTCTACTAAATACTAATTTACATGGTTATTTTAAAATGTAATTCCATTAGCTTGCATACTTTCTTTAAGGATACATAAAATTTACTTTAATTTTTTTATCATAAAATGACAAATTATGTATTATCACAAAAGTATATATAATCAAATATGTCTCTCTTTTTAATATTTTAAGGTGACCTAAGAGTTGAGACCCTTCCAATCAAGAAATTAATATTTAGCCTTTTGAAAGCATTATGACATGTGAACCCTCTTGGTTAAGGTATATATACAACAAGTTCGATCTGTGTACTAAGTCGCCTTGCAAATATAACTTTTTTTCTGAATTAAGATACTCCTCATTTCTCTTACTGTGGTATATCTACCCTTTTTTTTTATTCATGACTACACTTTTTCACGTGGTCAAATACTCCTATTTTTTTTTTTTTTTTTTTTTTTTTTCTTTTTTTTTTCATTTTTTTTTTTTTTTTTTTTTTTTTTTTTTTTTTTTTTTTTTTACTTTTTTTTTCATTTTCTCGGACAATGCTTTCTGTTTCCTTTTGTCTTTCTTTCTTCCTCTTACTCCGCCATTGTTATTCGTTCACAGCTCTGCTTTCATTATATCCTGAAGCATAACCATTGACATAAGAAAACAAACGTTCATGAAGTGTGAAACAATCAATGGAAGGAAAAAAACAAGAATAAATAATCTCATATTCCTTAAAACTCAATAAATTGGTAGTATTATGCATAAACCAGACACTACATATATAAATAATTTATTTTTCATTTCTTTTTCTTCTAATGCATCCATTCAAATCAGAAAGAAAACAAGATAATAAATACTCTTCAAGAAAATATCATTATGCAGAGAGTATGTGGGATATTTCTGCATCAAACGTCTCAATTCATGACCAAAATTTTCAGTCTCCTTAATAAGGGTTTGAAGAATTAATGCACGATAGCTTTAACCACCGTTCATCATTATCATTATAAGATGATGAGAACCTGTTTGCTGCTTTTCATTTTACCAATATCCAAAAGTTTGTAACCTTAATCAGCCATGTTTCGTGATCAAACATTAGAAATGTTATGACAGTATCTGAAACACAGGTATGGCTATGAAAATAGAGTGATTCCTGAAACTCCTGGAAGATCATCATGTCCTTGTTTAAGCAATGAAAAACATAGATGGAGAGAGTTTGCGTTGACTAGTCAACTTAAGTTCTGGGTGATCACGTTACCCTAATTTGCTGTTCCCCCATTTTGTCTACCCATTATTTTATTCTCCCTTACAAATAATATCTATAAAGATCTTGGATGAAACTTTACACTGCTGCTAATGCTGCTTAATCATTTTCCTTATTTTAATAACAAGTGACCTCACTCACAACTCTGTGGGCATTATAGGAAAAACAGTCCTTAAGATTTTGCTAATATAATACTAATTTTTTGCACTATGGCATTGTTGGAAATCTTTAGATAACATGGTATTGCGTGTAGAGGCTGACACACACCCAGAAGGTTGAAAACAAAAGAACAAACCTTTCTTTCTCTCTCTCTCTCTCTCTCTCTCTCTCTCTCTCTCTCTCTCTCTCTCTCTATTCTTCATTTTCTCTCACTTGAAACACTCTGAAACTTCTAACTCCAATTTAGGAACACTCTTGGATGATGATATTATAGCATATCTCTAGAAAGTTGATTCTTCTCTCTCCAAAACCCTATTTAAAGATAACCATACACCTCTTCTTTCTCCCATGCATTACTTGTCTTGATTTCATTCTCGATCCCCAACATCACACCCTATTCTACACACTCTACAACCCCATTTTACTACTTAATTACTTCTCCCTTCTCTATAACCCTTTTCAAATTCTCAACCGCCACTAGCTTTTTTCATAACTGATTGTTACCAACTCACTAAAAACATATATAGGATTCTCCAATTAGACCTAACAGTTGTTGCTTTATTTATATATTATATAAGATGTCTAGCAGAAGGTCACGGTCAAGGCAAACAGGTACTTCAAGGAATATCACCGATGATCAGATCAACGATCTTGTCTCCAAGTTGCAACAGCTCCTTCCAGAGATACGTGAGAGGCGCTCTGACAAGGTTCATCTTACATACATTTTTACCTTTTTTTTTTTTTTTCTGTGTTCTATAGAAGATTCTTCCTCTTTCTATGTTTAACTCCACATTTACTTTTACTCTAGTTAATTAAGTTGTACAAGTTAATTACTTAACCATGATGTTGGTTTGTATAGCTGTAATAGTTCAATTCAGTGAACCATGATTTTCGTTATGTTGCAGGAGCTGATTTTGTCGTTTTGATAAACATATAATGTTACCTAGACATTCTTAATTAGGATAAACAACACAGTGAGATAACTATGTATGTCCACAAACATAATGTTTTCATGGAACTTTTGAAATATTTCCTTCTTCAAATTAAATCTACATTTTTATAATTTTGAAACCCCATCTGGTTTTCCTTACTTGAAAACCAGTGCAGCTGTTGAAAGTTCTTATCTGTCTAAATGAATGAAAAATAAAACGAAAAACAAATCTGACACATATAAAATGTTATGATTCTGCAGAGTGAAATTTGACAAATATATATATATATATATATATATATATATATATATATATATATATATATATATATATATATATAGTGGAAGGGTCTTTGATAAAGTGAAAATTGTGAATGCATTGCAGGTTTCAGCTTCAAAGGTGTTGCAAGAGACATGCAACTATATTAGAAGCTTACACAGGGAAGTGGACGACCTAAGCGAGCGTTTGTCTGAATTATTGGCTACAACTGACACTGCACAAGCTGCAATAATTAGAAATTTACTTATGCAATAGATCACAACTAGTTTATCCCATAATTCATAGTTAGCACTTCACTGTTTCTGAACTGATCCAGTAGTTGTGTTTTTTCTTATTCCCTTTTCGTTTATCTCTTCTTCTTCTTTTTTTTTTCTTATGGTTTTTGTTCACTAATATGCATGATTACTTCTTCTGCAGAGCCCGGTTTCTTTAGATATTAAATAAAAGTTTCAGAGTTCGTGCTTTGCTAAATATAAATTGTCTCTTTCTGTGCACACGCAGAAATTAGATCCATAATGTATTTTTAATTGGTTTGATGTTTGAACCTGTCGTTTTTAATTAACACTATTTATTATAGAGAAATGCTTCCAATAATTTAGCCTCGGGTGTGGAAATGAATGACTATATATAGCTAAATAAATATGTAACTAGTAATGCTAACTAACACATAGAGCTACAATGTTCATTTACCCTAAAATCATATCAGTTGTTCTCTATGTGATAAACTTAGCTTAAGTATGAGATATATAATAAATTAAAGGGGTCATAAGTGAGTTAATATTTTAACTTTGTACTTTCCTTTCTAATTATTTGTTTCAGTCAAAAGTATCTAAAAGAACCTAAATATCTGAGGAAGGAAGTAATGTACTATTTTAAGTGGCTCACCCTATGCTGTTTCACACGGAATAAGATATGTTCTTATTTACAAACTGGGTAGTGAACAGATTAGAAAACTCTTCAATTGAAAAAATGGAGTTGGTATAGGTAAGTTGGTGAATTAATCCAACGTAATGTCCACAAGTGGGTGAAATAACATATTACTTGGTGACTCATCCAATCCACTTGATCAACATTTGGACACAAAAATGATGACTTGTTAGATCTTGTGATCCTAGGAAAGGATAGAGCTTTAGGACATTGAAATGAGGTGAAATTGGTTCATTTATTATTTATTTTTTTGGAAGGTTGGAAGTTTTGTCGTAAAGGTTTGATCTCCATTGTATCTTCAAAACTTGTAGTTTCTTGTTTTTCAGTTGAAGTTTCTCATAAGCCCTTAATTATTCTTTAACGCAACAATAAGATTTCTAGTGCACAATATTTCTTATGTTTGTTGACTCATAATTTCCATTTACTTGTTGATCCTTCGTGGTAAACATTATCTATCTTAGAATGATAACCTTGTTAACATCATCCCATTTTTGTAATGACTAAACATGAGTCTCATATTATTTATATAATACTTGAATAAAAAGAATGTTTAAATCGTCACTTCCTTACAAAAATACACATTCATTAGGATTTTCTTGCACAAAGTTGCACATGTTATGCTCAAACCAAATTTCATTCTTGGTAACAAATGTAAGTCCAAACAAAAATTACATACTAGTCAATAACAATTTACAACTTATAAGTTAAATATGAAAGTAATCAACACCAAGCTTTCAATATATTTTATTTTAATTTTTTGAATTATTTATATTAGTGGTTAGAAAAATAAGGTTGGCTTAAACCAAAACGGAGGAAGAGGTGAATTGACTTCAACAAAATTCGAATAAGACTTCTTTATTTAGTTTTTCAAATTATAAAAATCGGAATGCAACGTTCTTGAATTTTAAATGAGGTAAGAATTGAAAAAGAAATAAGAATGATAAAGAAATATGAATATTAGGGATGACAAAGTGACCCAAGCCAGTCCGTTTTGGCCCACTCCACATTTTGGCTTGCAAAGTGCAGACCGGTTGGCTCGCCTCGCAGTTTAATATCAAGTTCACTCTTCTGACCTGTCCCGCCCTACGGGTTGGCCCGTAGGTCCACGGGCTGATCCGCATTTGTGATGAGCGAAACTTTTTTTTTTTGTATTGAACAAAATAATTTTTTTTTTATTTTTTCATCATAATTTATATTCATTTTCCATCGAAATAATTTCAATTAGTTTACCTAATCAAAGACAAAAAAAATAACAACGAAGGTTATAGCTAAGGTACAACAGCAACATGTCACCTTAAAAGACATGTACCTAAAAATACATAAAAAGATATTCCATATTCAAAAACTAAAATCATTATCTTATATACAATGATTATACATAAACATAATAATAATAATAATAATAAAAGGAACTTAAAGAAATAACGTGATGAATGATGTGAGAACTAAAAAAATAATAACATATAATTTTGTAAGCGAGCCAGCGGGCCAACCCGTCCCGCCTCGCCTTTAGCTCGCATGGGTTGCGGGCCTATGCGGGACGGGCCATTACGGGCCAGCGGGTTCAACATCTCAGCCCGCCCCGCATTTTTTTTGCGGGCCTGTGGACCAGCCCGCCTGGCCCGCCCTGAATTGCCATCCCTAATGAATATTATATAAAAAATATGGTTAAATATATTTTTAGTCCCTGAATTTTGATACGAAATTGAAATTAGTTCTTGTCAAAAAAATTGATACATTTTAGTCTTCAAACTTTAAAAATGAATATATTTAATCTTTTTAACCCAATTATATTAAATTTTTTTGTGTCAACCGCGTTTGACAGTTGACATTGAAGAGAAAATAAGTCAAAAGGTATAAACAAGTCAAATGCTAGCATAAAACGCGATTGAGAGGTAAAAAGAAATAATGTAATTGGTTAAAAAGAACTATATCTATTCATTTTTAAAGTTGAAAGATTAAAATATATCAAAGTTTCGGACGATAACCAATTCTAATTTCGCATCAAAATTTAGAGAATAAAAACTTATTTAACCTAAAAAAATATATTGATTCACATCACCATTCATCTTACCCATCTCAGTCTCAATTTTCCCCACAAGAAAAGTAAAGTTGGTTTCTATGATCAGCAAAAGAATTTGTCTAAAGCAATAAAGAAATTACAAACACATTAGAAGATATCAGTCTCAATCTACTCTAGAAAAATAAGGTTGACTTTAAAGTAACTTCCAACTCAAGATAATCACATAAAATGTAGAGATTTAGAGCAAAGTGCCTAAATAGTTTTTTACTTATCTGGAATTTTTTACTTTAAAGTAACTTCCAACTCAAACAAGATATCGCATAAAATGTAGAGTGCTATAATAAAGTATCTAAGTATAACAAAAATTCAGTAGAAGCTTAACTAAGTAGAGATAGTAACTTTTCTCAACTAACTCCATCAAGATTGATGACAAATTCGAAAGAAGATGGTATAATTATTGATTTAATTTCCTAATTTTTTTATTTGATTTAATTTGGTCCTTTTATTATTTGTTGATTCAATTTAATTCTCAAATTATTTTAAAAGATTCAATTTGGTCATTTATGTTAAGTTGGAATTAACACCGTATTCGTAAAAAACATGTGTCAAGACGAGAAATTTTTAATTTTTATTCTAAAAATTTATAAACTATCAGGTGTCAAGTTATCGTCGTACCATATGGTAGTTTACCATCATGACACGTGACAGTGGTAAAAGTTATTTTTAATTTAATCTTCTATTTAAAATTTTGGTAGTACCCCTATTTTTTAAAACAATCAGATTTTGTCCTCTCCAATTTGAGGCCAAATTAATAAATAAATTTAATTACAACTTTTATATATATATATATATATATATATATATATATATATATATATATATATATACATTTTATTTTTTAATATATACATCAAATCACTTCACTTAAATACTCAAATTATTTTATTTTTTACATTTTTACCTTTGTAATATTACTATTAATAATAATACTATTATAGAATAACAATAATAATTATTATTATATATTATTATTAATAATATTAAAAAAATATTATAACTATTATTAATATATTATTAATAATAATTATATATTAATATATCAATAATAATGTAAATAATAATTAATAATATTAATATATCAGTAATAATATTAATAATAATAATTATTATTATTATTATTATGAATATTTAGTAATAATACTATTAATAATTATATAATAATAATATTATTATTATTATATAATATTATTATTATTATATATTAACAATGATTTTGTAAAATTGTCTTAATTGATACATAAATATGTCTTATTAGTACCCTAGGGTATACATAACATAGTATAATGTTACTAAATGATACTAGCAACATTTTTTATAATTTAGTGACATCTTTTAATTATTACTAAAGATCATATACGTAGTAGTGAGCTAACAGCAAATGAATCCTAAAATTAGCAGCAAGCTGTGAATCTATAAACCATGTAGTGCTTGTATGTCTGACCAGAATGAACAATCTGTGATGGAAAATTTGGATGATTCACAGAATCAGGTAAGCCCTGTGTTTCCAAGGCAATGCCACCATACTTATCATAAATAACTCCATTTTTACCCTTTGTAGCCTTCAACATGCCACTCGTATAGAACTGCACACCAACTTGGTTTGACCATAACTCCAATTTTCTCCCAGACACATTTTCTCTCACTGTCACTACTTTCTGCAAGTGCCCAGATCTTTTTCCATCAATCACATAGTTAATGTCATACAAACCAGGAACCTCATTCACTCTGCTTCCAACCGTCCTCGGTTCAAGGAAATCATAAGGGGTGCCCTTCACAGATTCCAATTTTCCGGTGGGGATCAGATTATTGTCCACTGCAGTGATCTTTGAGCCAAAAATTTGAACTTCGTGTGACAGAATGTCACCACTCTTTTGGCCTCCCAAATTCCAGTATGTGTGTTGAGCTAGGTTCACTGGTGTGGCTTTGTCTATTGGCTTCGCAATCATTTTCACGACATATTTGTTTCTGCCAATCAGCATGTATGTCACTTCTACTTCAACTCTTCCAGGGAACCCTACAAATTTGTGATTTGAAGAGCAAAATAAATAAAAAAGTTAGCATTCAGATTATGTAGCAATAACTAAGTTGTCAAAGAATGTACCTTCTTCATTGTCTTGACTGTCATAGGTAAATGTTATGTAACTGTCTTCCTTGTGGGCTTTCACTGTCCATATAACATCACCGAACCCTGTGAAACCACCTGGTATTTCATTCCATCAAATTGTTGTGTTATGTTTAGCTCCATCAATAGTGTAAATAGAAATTTAAAATATTCATAAGCATTACAATACCATGGAGTGTGTTTCCATGATCATTAGCAGGCAGTTTATAGGTATGGTTGTCCAATGTAAACTCTGCATGTCCAATTCTATTTGCCACACGTCCAACAAGTGCTCCAAAGTAACATGTATCATTCTGCAAAATGTTTGAACTTTATATACACATTAGATGCAACTAGCAAACAATAAATTCAGATAAATTTCAAATGACTCCAATATGATATTAGAAATAGAACTTTAAGTCTAGTTCTACAAAACTACTATGCTGGATATCTTATATATACTTAGTTTGGACAACAAAACTAATAAAAAGCATGAAGGAAATTTGGGGTTAAATGTGATCAATACCTTGGTTTCCTATTGAGGTACTATAACTTAGAACACACAGAATAAACAACATAAAAATTTGGGGAGAACATAACAAAAACAACCTTTTTTTTTCTTCAGAGTTAGTTGATTGAATGGCAAAGGAATTGAACTTTGATCATACCTTGTATTGCTCAATGTCATCGTAGCCAAGAGCGATGTCATCTAAATTCCCTATGGAGACAAACAAGAAGAGAAGAAGCTATGTGATATCTATTTAAAGAGCAGACATTCAAAACAACTTATTCACACGATAAAACATACCATGTTTATCAGGAACTATGACAGAGATAATTGTTGCACCATAATTGGTCAAATTCAGCTTCAAATTTCCTCTCTTGAGCTGATAGAATCCAATCTCTTTTTCTTTTCCATGTGCTTGAGCGTTAAGCAGAGCCGTCAGAAGAAAAGAAAAAGTGAGATAAACCTTCAACATGATGTTCAGGAAAAGTAATTTGTGCTAAACTTGGTTTGGTTGTTCTTTACGTAGTCCCACACCGGATAATATATATGTATAGAGAGAGAAAACAATGAAATCAAAATAGAAGTGTTAGTTTGATTTAATAGTTTTTAGAATATTTTAGTCTCCTTCATTTTATATTCTTTTGTTTAATTGTTATTATTAACTTCTACTTTAAAATAGTAAACCTTTCCCACCAATTTTAGTAATACTTTGACAATATTCTAAAAAAATACACCAAATCAGCAACTCTTTTTATAATACCTTTTGATAATATATATTCAAAATTAGACAAAAATCTCTAAAAAGAACCTTAACTAGAATATTCAAAATTAGTAGTCTATTTAAAGAGGTTATCTTTCCTTTGGTAGGTTAGAGAAAGGTAGTAATTTCGTCATCTTTCAATTAGACACGTCAAATATCTAAGGAAGGAAATCATGTACTCTTTAAATGACTCACCCTATCGTTATTTCACATGGAATAAGTTGTCTATCTTAAGACATGTTCTTATTTACAAACCGGACATTGAACTTTCTAAATGAAAAAATGAAATTGGTATAAGTTAATGAATCAATATATGTAGTGTCCACAAGTGAGTCAATGAACATATCGGTGTAGTAATTGACAAAATCACGAACAAAAAGATTTCCCGAGGCTTGTAGATTCATTGTCCTTAAAGATTTATCCACGGTATATTGTGCAAGTTCTCCGAAATACAACAAGAACTTCTCAAAATTTTCGAGGATCTGAGAACTAGCAAGATAACTCTTACAAAGAGTAAATAAATAAACATAGAACAAGAAAAAGATATATAAGAGAAAAAGGAGGATGAAAGATAGAGAGAGAATTGAATAAGAGTATGGAAGTGTGTTTTTGAGAGAGGAGTATAGTGCTCTATTTATAGAGGTGGATGGGGGCATTTATGATAGAGCTTTAAGACATTGAAATGAGGTGGAATTGGTTCATTTATTATTTCTTTTGTGGAAGGTTGGAAGTTTTTTGTATAGGTAGTTTCTTGCTTTTTTTAAAAGAAGTTTCTATTTGACGCAACATGTACAATATTTCTTAGGAAAATGATATCGTGACTCCATTTTCTGACCCCTTATTTGACTCCATGAGGTGGCATGCACAGGTGGATTTTATTTTTTAAATTAAAATTAAAATATTAAACCATTTTACTTCAGACGTGGCACGTTTTGGAGAGTGGGTGTGGGCGTGAAAATTGAAAGGGAGAGAAAGTAGATTTTCTTTGAAGAGTGGGTGTGTGCAGAGGAAGCAAAATTGAAAGCGTGAGAAGGTAGGTTTTCTCTTGAGAATGGGTGTGCGCAGAGCAAGCAAAAATGAAGAAAGGGAAAAGAAAGAAAGAAAGGGAAAAGGAAGAAACGAGAAAAAGGGAGAAGACGTGTGTTGTAGTGAAATCGAAGAAGACGAAGGGAGAAGACGAAGGGAGAAGACGATCCTCCAAGAGTTAGGGTTTTTGTTGCTCTCCATTGTTCGATTCAACATCGTGGTTCGTAGGTCTTTTTTTTTTTGCATTTCTCCACTACGCCGACAGGTTTATGGTTTTTTTTTTTTTTGATGGCATAGTCGAGTGAGTTATTCTTTAAAGGCAAATTTAACATCTATCTTGTACAGGTGAATGACCACAACACTGTAATCGTGGTAGCTTTGTCTTTTCCCTTTTTCTTCTTCGATTACAGTGTTGTGGTCATTCACCTGTACAAGATAGATGTTA
>Ga0209589_1005958_pt1 | contig 20419 bp, 8 predicted proteins | sample CowpeawhiteBW_FD_187525 | JGI IMG/M metagenome (GOLD analysis project Ga0209589, IMG submission 187525) | Root nodule microbial communities of legume samples collected from California USA - Cow pea white BW (SPAdes) (version 2) | ecosystem: Host-associated > Plants > Roots > Nodule | place: USA... | reverse complement strand
CTAAATATTTTATACTTGATATTTGTTATATTTTGCTCTATATATAGAGTATATCAATAAAATACAAAAACATGTTCCTCCGTATAACATATCACATATATCTCTTATATCTCTCATATTATCAAAAACCCTAAAATTCTCAACAAAATATAATAAATCTTTAATCAACAGAAACAAAAAGTTATCATAAAAGTGTAATTAATGATACAAGAGGGTAAAGAATGGACGCATCTATTGAATCATGAATCAATAATTCAATGAATCACAACTCTGTAATAGAAAGAAAAAATTTAAAATTCCACGAATTTTATTCTTTTTGTGAAACGTGAGGGCCCAAACAAAAATTCCTAGTTCTGTGTACTAGAAACCAAACCAGGAAGGGAAACCTTAACTAACTTAGGTAAATTAGAAGCTATTAATTCCACCTGTATTTTACTTCAAACTTAAAAAGTTCTATTTTAATTAAAAAAAAACATGCCAAATTTCCATTTACAAATGCATTTTTAAAATTTAATCCTCCATTTTATCTAATAAGACTACGTGTTTGGTTTCGGTCTCAGTAATTATATTATATAGTGATGTGCGACCATGAAGTTGAAACACGAAACATGAAGAACCTAGTTAAGATCGAGCTTCTTCTGGGTCGTTCAACCGGACCTACCAAGTTTGAATTTTTGTTATGAGTGCAAATAAACTTTATTTTGTTTTGGAAATGAACAAAATGAGCACCGACAGAACAGGCAAATCCAATGTTAGGAGCTAGAAAATGGAGAAAAATATGTGGCTGCTGTACCTTGAAATTAAGGACCGCAAAAGCAGTATCCATGAGCTCACTCTCTCCGTGTAGATCAAAAAGTCAATTTTATTAACCATGATTACTGTTGAAAATTACAAACACACCTAACTCATTTGACTAAATAAAACAACTTTTAATTTTTATTTGGGCAAGGAAAAGACTATAGTATAGAGATATGTGAATATCCTCCATTACTGAAAGCAAAATTAGGGAAAAGTAGTTAAAAATAATTATTAAATTTTGATAACTTTTTATGTGTTATTTTTAAGTGATTTTAAAATATATAAAAAAAAGAGTAAATAAAGAAAATGTTAAATATTTTTTTGTCCCTCAACTTTCAGTGAATTGTAGAATTAGTCCATTTCAAAATTTTGGACCAATTTAGTCCTTCATCTTTCAAAATACGTGGATTAAATCATTTTAATCAAATTTTGTTAGATTTATTTGATGTTTCGTATGCATTTCGGGATTGTATTTGGGTTGTTTATATTATTTGACACATTTTTGTTTTAATGTTAAGTCAAATACTATTATGAAACACGCTTAAAATGTTAAATAAACTTAAAAAAAATTGATTAAAATGACTAAATCTACGTATTTCAAAAGATGGATGATTAAATTGGTCTAAAATTTTAAAATTGACTAATTTTAAAATTCACTAAAAGTTAAAGTATCAAAAACATATTTAACCCATAAAAAAATTAAAAACTAAGACATCGCCTTGTAGAAAAAATTGTCAAAATTTAATTTAAAAAAAAAATCATTTTCTTAAAAGAAAAATAAAAATGTGGGCATAAGTAAGAATAGAGGGAAGAGGGAAGTTGAAAGGACAAAAATGTGTGAAGATATGGGCCAACCTAACACGTGAGTAAAAAGGGATTCATGCACTGACATTTAGGAAGATTTATTATTCTCTTCCCTGATCCCTAGGTTCTCCATTATTTAAACTTTCACACTTTCAACTTCAGATTCAGACCCTACAACTGCTTCTTCTTCGAAATTCTCAACTTCTCTTTTTATCACTCTTTCTCCATCGTATATTCTTTCAACTTATCTGAAAATTAAAGTAAAAAAAAAAAACACTCCATCTGTCCATTTCTTTTTACTAATTTATATCCCTTAAAATTATAAATAATAAAATAGCTAGTAATTTATAATAATTCCATATCTAAAGAATAAAGATGAAAATAATTTTTTACATGAATATAATGATTGACAAGTATAATTATTAGGTCCGTAGACAAAAGTTATTTTACAAACAAAATATTAAAATAACTACTTTATTTTGGCAGTTTGTCTTCATTTTATTAACATTTAAAGTAATGCACACATCTAATAAAATAACTAATTATGCCAATTCTCTATATCAAAAAATATTATTTGATGAAAATTTTCTTATCCTACAAACAAATGATTAAATTGTACCTAGAGATGAAGTATGTACAAACCCAAGAACTATACATTCTTCAAATCAAAATTACAAAAGAGGAAGCGTACAAGTCAACATATCAATCATTCATTTTACCTAACTATTTTCCCATTCCAAATTGAAATAAAAAAAAAATGACCTAGTTGATTCAAAGTAAATGAAACCAATAAGTTGGTACGAGTGATATACTTAACTTATTTTTACTTAAGTTAAATTTTATGAAATAAAAATTAAAAACATAAATTTCACTAAAAAACATTAAATTTTTGTTAGCAAAATAATCAGTAAATCCTCGACAAAATAACATGATTAGGAGAATATATATGATGAAACAAATTTGGTCGGCAGAAAAGATTTTGCTCGTAGTGTGTCATGATTTGTATTTTTTTTTCCTCTGAAGGAATATATATTTTTTTATCAGACATATCTGCAAAGATGCATAGTACGATATGAAACCATAAATATTATAAAATCATTAAATTATAAGATGCTTTTGTTTTTGGTAAGAAGATTGTAAAATGACTAATGTTTTTCACAAAATATATAAAAAAATTACAAGAAAATGTAAAAAGATAAAAAATTTAAGTAAAAGAAAAAAAAATGAATGAACACAAAATTATTGACTTGAACTTGACTTACACGTTTTGCCTACCACAAAACAAGTAGTGGATATGCATTGATTATTAGTTCACGTTCACATGATGGGATTTTAAAAGAGACAAAATGTGAAAAAGTAGAAAAAAACAGCGTTGTTTTGTTGGGCGGCTATAGGGTTGCAATATTGAGGAAGAAGGAATGGGTGATGAAAATTCTCTAACAAAACAAAACTCCAAATTCAAAAAGTTGGAATGAAAAGCATCAAAGTAAAGGACAACCAAAGAAAATTTCTCTTAAGTTCTTTTCATTTTGCATCTTTTATACTCATCCAAACACCAATCATTATAAACTCGACTACTCATATATAACAAATAAAAAATAGGTAAACCTATTCACTAGTACTGTAAAAATTTAGGGTAAAATTTCTCATCACTTGAAATCCTTTTTATGTGACTAAACAATTAAATACGTTTTTGTCCCTTAACTTTCAGTGAATTTTGGAATTAATCCATTTCGAAACTTTGAACCAATTTAATCCTTCATCTTTCGAAATGTGTGAATTTAGTCATTTTAATCAAATTTTGTTAGGTTTATTTGATGTTTTGTACGCATTTCAGGATTGTATTTGAGTTATTTATACTATTTGACATATTTTTGGTTTAATGTTATGTCAATTACTATTATGAAACTCGCTTGAAATGTCACATAAACTTAACAAAATTTGATTAAAATGACTAAATCCACATTGGTCCAAAGTTTCAAAATAGACTAATTTTAAAATTCGCTGAAAGTTAAGAGACCAAAATCATATTTAAACCTAAAATTTAACATAACAACCATGTTAAAAAAGTACCTCAATTTTATTATTGTTTAGTCACAAGATTTCAAATGATGAGAATTTAACAAATTTATATATAATTTTTGAATTCCGTCTTACATTTAGTGATAAATATAATGTGTGGTTAAACATGAGTTTATTACATGCCACTTTAACATTGCAAAGATATATATACTAGTTAAGGTATGGTTTAATAGATGTTGTTTATCAATTTTAGAATATTTTAGAAGCTGTCTTTCATTTAACAATAATGCGCATGTTACTAAATATGTCTTTATTTAACAATAACACGGATGTGACTAAATATGAATTTATTGCATTTTTAGATTCTTTTATTCCAAGTTTTAGATGAATTTATCATTAACGCTTTACTATACCAGATAAGTTAACTTCAGATGAAGTTGTAGTAAACTTATTATTGCGTAACTATGTTTTTTTTTTCTGTTCTATTTATTTATTATTTTCCAATTAATAGCCCTAACACATCAAATTAATTATAATTTATGGGAAGTAATTAAGTCAAAACATAGTAAGGGAATATTTTGGCCTAATAAATTAAAGTGCTTACACATTTAAGCTATAAATTGAATGACATTTTTCTGAATCTATGTTTGGACATTCATGTCAGTGTTTCTAAATTTGCTCTTTTGGTTTGGCAGCATTTGAATGAAAAGAATCAATGAAGGATAATCATATTGATGCGATACAATAATGACTTTTTCAATAAAGCTTTTTCCATGGATTAAAGACATCGACCAAACAAATACTACTTCACCACCCAAACCTAACAATATACATAGCACATGACTTCAAGTTTCTTAAATTAATTACAATATTTAGTTACATTTATTTTCATCATTCTAATTTAGATTTTGTGATTTTCGTCTTCCCATTTTGTTATACAAATCATTCTTTTGATATTTCACTATTCTAAAAAGAATAATGATATTTTAACCTATTTTTTTATCTATTTTTAACTTACTATTTCAATCACCATTAGATCATCTATTTTGGTTCTTTTTAATAATATGATGTGATGATCTAACGGTGATTGAAGAGGTAGATTAAAAATTGGTCAAAAAAATGGATTAAAATATCATTATCCATTTTAAAAAATATATAACATCAATTATTTAGTATATATCATCGATTTTAAAATCAATGTAAATCTAGACGATGTAATAAATTATATATATATATATATATATATATATATATATATATATATATATATATATATATATATATATATATATATATATATATATATATGATATATCCTTTTATGAATCGTTCAAAGTTTAATTTTAGAGATAAAAAAAACTCAAGTAACTAAATTCACACTTTCCAAATTAAAAAAATGCATCTAATTTTTAAATTATTAGTTTTTATTAACAAAAATATGTATAATTCATATAAATTAAAGACCGTATAATAACTTGAGTTATTTGTTAATCTGAAGCACATGCCCGTCTTTGAATATATTAGGCCAGTGTTCATTTAGGTAAGGATAATGGGCTTGGGCTCATGATGGACCTTCTTTTCATTGATTTTTGGGTGTTTCTTTTGTTATTCATATAATTTTTGGACATATCCCATTCATTAACATATGAGCTTCTAAAATTTAGAAATCAATTCTAATATGGATTGAGATATTAAAAAGAAAAAAAACTTGTATCATGAAAACAGTATTATTATTTGCTTGGTGGAGAAGTTGGGAAAAAAACGACGAAGAAACTTAATTTATTTCTTTGGTCGAAAGAAAATATGAAAGAAAGGTGAATTTTATACAGTGAAGCTCACCATTATTTTTCATATATTTATTTATTTATATAAAAGTAATCAAATTAAATAAATATTTAAAGGTTTTTACTTTATATCTATTTCTTTTTCTCAATTTATTTTTTCTTAGAGGGCTTTTGTTTTGTATTCACATCTTATTAATAATTGTAAGCTTCCTTTGATGTACCGAACAATAGGAGCAAGATAGGGTTGGATTTGAATTTAGCAATGATTTAACATAGACAAACCAAGAAAGTATTTAAGGGAAAGATTGAAAATAAGTACAAGTAAATACTTAAATGAGTCATTCTTTGTTTGAGTGATTTGATTGTGTTATATTTGCAGAGATATTAAGCACTTGTAAACAATTATGCTGAATTTTATAAATTTCCATTTATTCATCATTCATAAATTAATTTAAGTATTTACTCAAAGAATTTAGATAACTTTCTTATAATCAAATAGTTAACACTAGTTTATATATTATTGAGGTGATTTACCCAACATATTTTAAATATTAATATATACTAATAAATTTCTTAATTGTTAAGCATTACAATCACATAATATTATATGTGACCTTTAAGCATGTGCTTAGATTCATTCGGACGTTGTCATATATTTTAGGGTTAAATATGTTTTTAATCCCTTAAGTTTTAGTGAAATTTGTAATTAGTATCTCTTCTAAACTTTTGACCAATTTAGTCATTCATCTTTAAAAATACGTGAATTTAGTTTTTTTAACCAAATTTTGTTAAGTTTATCTGACGTTTCAAGTGCATTTCATGACAATATTTGAATTGTTTACACTGTTTGACACATTTTCACTTTAATGTTAACTCAAATATTATCATAAAATACGTTTAAAATGTCAAATAAACTTAACAAAATTTGGTAAGAAGATCTAAATCTACACATTTCTAAAGATGAATGACTAAATTGATATAAAGTTTCAAAGAGGGACTAATTCCAAAATTCACTGAAACTTGAGGAATAAAAATATATTTAACCCTATATTTTAAGTGTGTAAGTTATTCCTCAATCTTTTATTTATGTTGTAGAAAGTGATAAAACATAAAAAGGAAGTTGTATTGTGTTTTTAATGATTTTTTCAATAACTTTATTAAAATAGGTGTTTACTGTCTGATATTTTTGAAAGATGGTGATGAATGGATATCAAACATAAGGTCTAACTAATGGATAAATTAAAAAAAATATATAAAAGCTAAAATAAATCCTCACCTTAACTAAACATTAAAATCACAATTCATAGTTAGTTATCAAGATAAAAAGGAAAGAGTGGAGAAGAAGATAAATACACAAATTTTATATTAGTTAAATTAACTGGATTCTACATTAAATTCTTGATCAACTTTTCAAATTTGTCTAAACTTCAGAAACAAATATTCTTTGGAGTTACTTTGTATTACAACACAAATATTTCTTATAGTATAGTTTTTCAAAGGTGTATAGCAAATATTATTTGACTAGCTTCTGCAAGTTTTAAAACACATGATTATTCTTTTGCCAAACATGACACTCCTAGATTTTACAAAGAAAAGTTTTGAACACAAGGTTCAATCTAGACTAGATTTCAAGATCTTATAGATGAGACTTTCTAATCTTAAAGATGGGTAGAATGTTTAAGTTCTTAAAGTCAAAGTTACACTCTTTTAATATGATAATTGCATTAGTGTAACACTAATGGTATTCACATAGATTATTTTTTACATTTTACTTCGATTTCCAATCTATTTTTTATTTCTTATAATTATTTAGTTTATCATAAAATTCTTTCGTATTCTTAAGATATTTTTCATTCTTATCACTGCAATTATGATAAAATTATGTATGTTAATTAAATATTTTTAAGTCTCACATTTGAATATTTTTACTTTTATAATATTTTTATTTATTGTATTTTTTGTTTTCACATTAAAATGTTTAACTCTCTTAATTGAAATGTTCAATAACATAAACCTTTCATTTACTAGATTGTATTAAAAAAATGGTTAAATATGTTTTTGGTCCTTCAACTTTAAGTGAAAATTGGAATTAGTCTATTTTCGAAACTTTGGTCCAAGTTAGTCCCTCAATTTTAGAAGTGCGTGGATTTAGACCTTTTAACCATATTTTGTTAAGTTTATTTAACGTTTCAAATGCGTTTCATGATATTTTCTTAGCTAACATTGAAGCAAAAATGTGTCAAACAGTGTAAACAACCCAAATGCTATCATGAAATGTGTTTGAAATGTTATAAGCTTAACAAAATTTGGTTGAAATGAGTAAATCTACGCAGTTCTAAAGTTTTGGGACTAAATTGAGCCAAAGTTTGAAAGAATGACTAATTCCAATTTTCACTAAAAATTGAGGGACCAAAAACATATTTAACCCTATAGAAAGTTATCTTCTTATTCTATTATTATTAATTTTTCTTTCATCATAATAACTTTTTTGTTTCACTAAAACAATGCTGGAATTTCTCAACCATTGACTAAAGGTTGATATTTGAAAAAAATTCTTAAATCTTTAAGGTTTTTTCATCTATCATACCCTTAATTATATTCGTTTTCATTTGTGTGATTTCCTTCAATGGTCTCTCAAATTGTTCCTAAGACACACAAATCATTTTTTTAATATTTTTATTTGTCGTTTATTTTTATCGTGTGGAATTCTATTTTGATATTTTTTACATAATTAATTTATTTTCTAAATCATTATTATCATACATGTAATTTTATCTTTATAATTGTATAAATAAATTTTATTTACTATAATATAATAATTTAATGCAATTGTCATGAATTCTTTTTATCACAATCCAACAAATATTAATGTTCAAAAGATGAAAGATCTATGTTAAAATTATATTATTATTAGTTTTCATTACAATTTAAAAAATTGAAGTAAACAAAAATTTAAAATATTTTTTAATTTGAATATTTGTTTTCCTTTTATATCTTTTTAAAAATATTCTTAAATTTTATCAACTAGGTTTACTAAGGTTTACAAATTTAATGAATGTTTTGGTTTTCATGAAATTTTACTTGGTATTCTAATTTGAAATGTATATAATTATAACATCTTTATAAATATTTGACATTGAAGAAACAAACTTATTTTTAATATTAAATGTATGTTTTCTTTATCATAATTTTGTATTACTTTATAAAAATTAATTAATTGATATTGAAATAGTAAGAAAACGGGTGCGGGTATGTGGGTATATATCATCACCCGGTGGGACGAGGATGAAACAAATATTTGATATCCTTTGAGTTTGAGTACAAGGATGAGGGCATGGAGCTGATTTTTTCTCTCTCTCGAGATGGATATGAGATAGCAAAACGTATATTTGTCCCACCCCTTTTCAAATAGACTTGTTTAGGAATTTTCAGATTCTCAGTTTTTTTTTTCTTAAAATGAAGAGGAAAAATAAAATCAATTGAAAATTGGAAAAATATTTAAATAATTAAATAAAAATATAGAATTTTAATTTTAATTATTTTAAGTGAAAAAATAAAACAAATAATAATTTGTGATTTTTTAATATAATTTGAAATTGAATATATCATTATTTATTTTTGAAAAATAAAAATGTTGCTATAAAAAATATTTATGATCAATAATAATAATAACAATGTTTTAAAATTTATAATTTATCTTTTTGCAAATCATTATAATTGTAAAAATGTTATTCTAAACTACATTTTACAAAATTGAAATTTATTCACCCTAAAAATTGTTTCAGTTTTTTTTTTCAAAGCAATTAAAATTTAAGCCCACGTTTTTAATTAATTAGTTTAAAATACATTTATCTTATTTTAATTTTAACATTTAATGTTTAACATTTTTTCTATTTTAAAAAAAGCTTTCGAAATTCGATCCATTGGGAATTAATTGAATTCCGAAATCCTGTCCATTTAGGAAATAATGTTCTATTGGATCATTTTGAATTTTATAAAAGCATTATTTAGACAAAAAATTGAAGATATTAATTTTATAATATAATTTAAAGTGACAACTTTTATTCTTATAATGGTTTGTAGGAACAGATAGAAGAGAAATTAAAGACAAATTATCATTTTTATTATTATTATTGATCTTAAATATATTTTATTATAATTTTTATTTTTCAAAAAATCAATAACCACAAATTTAATTTCACATTATATTAAAAAGACATAAATTATTTCTTATTTTATTTCTTCTCTTAAAGTAAGTAAAATTTAAATCCAATATTTTTAATTAATTACTGTAAATTATTTTCCATAATTTTAATTGTAAGTCTTATCTTTTTATTTTTTTATTTTCTCTCTATTTTAGAAAAGGGAAAAAAGTAGAAAACCCTGAACTTGTCCATTTGAAAAAATAATTTCTAGGAAATTTTCTGTAGAAAGGTATTATTTTGGGAGGAAAAATCAGCATTTACATCACATTAATTAATCAAATAAAATAATTTAAAATAAATACGTACATGTCAATTCTATTTTGAATACTTCACGAAAAAAATAATTATTTAAAAGATATCAATAAATAAAATTGACAAATTTTGTTTGTGAAATTTACAAGGGGCAATTTTTTTAAAAAATATTGAAAACAATAGGTGAATACATATTAGTTTTAATCACACGTTTACATACTTAACAAATTCTAGAAAAGAATAAAGAGAAAAAAGAAATATTTTTCCCATTAAAGATCAAAATATTAAAAAAAATATTATAAATTTACAAATTTATTAAAAAAACCGTAATAAAAAATATTTTCACTTTTTTGGAATTTTTTTTTCTAACAGTTAAATTATTAATTGGATGAATATGTTTAATGATTTTATTATTAAATCTTGGTATTCGTGCTGTAAATTTGTAATTATCATGGATTATACATTATATTTTTAACATTAAATTTATAAAAGGAAAACAAAAAATAAATAAAAATATTTTGTTTTCACTATTTTTTTTTTGTTTCAATTTAGAAAATGGCTAATGTCAAAACAAAACAATTAGTGTAATTGCAGTTGCTCATTGTGCATTCATTTCCTATTTATGAACTTTAATTGTTAAATTAAAGTCCATATCAAAATTAAGCTGTATTTCTCTACTTTCTCATCTTGAAAATAATTAAAGTTAAAAAAAATACATTTTATTCTCAAAATGATATCACGATAATAAACTTATTAAATACACGGACATTAAATGCAGAGTGATTATCAATTAATAGGGCATTTAATAGATAGCAATTACTAAGCACTCGTCATTAATGCATAGTGATTATTATTTAACCTATGTGATTTATGACTGACAAACACAAACACGGTTATACATCATCACTGTCATCATTAAAAACACTGTGATAAAACCATTGATTGATGTTAGTTTTGGTTTTCTAACATAAAAGAGTGTCATGCTTTTAATCCTTGTCGCTAAAGTTCATGCAAAAACTGCAGAAAATCAGGGAAAGAAAAACTCCATTCAGCACTCTCCATTGTAGTTTTGTTTCTTCTGGTAGAAGAGAAACCACCCTTTTGAACATTGATGAGGTGAGGTTGTGGTTATATATACAGAGCCCTTGATCAAGCTTCTACGCACTCTTCTATCGTTGAAAAGCATAGCTTTCTCGCTCCCAATTCTCTGCAACTTCCCTTCTCCCTCGCTTTCGTGCAAAACTCTTCATTCTTAACTTCTTTTCTACCGTCAGAAACTCACCATGCCGATGAACACCCAGGACCGCCAGAACTACGTCATGCTCCTCCACATCGCCGCCGCGGTGGTCGTCATCTGCCTCTTTGGGATGACCGTGATGCTCATGTGTGTCGTCTTCACACCGCGCATTCCCTCCTTCGAAGTAACGTCCCTGACCGTGACCCCTACCGCTACCGCTACCGCTGCGCCGTTAAATGCTACGGCGCGGCAAAAGCAAACGGTCACGTTTCATTTCCAGGGCCTGATGGAAAACCCTAACGCCGTGCTCGCCGTATGGTACAAGAACCCGAACCTGCTGATGTGGTTCGAGCACTCCTCCGTCGCTTCTGTCCCGCTGGAAGCGCCGCATCTCGCGAAAGGAGTCCCTGCCAACATCCCGTTCCAGGTTGAGTTCACGGTGGACAACAAGAAGGTGCTCCGGGAACTCGCGGCGAAACGGCGTGTTTTTGGTTCGGTGAATTTTGGAATCACTTTTCATGCGTGGATTAAGTTTAAGTTTGGTGGCATAAATTCCAAGCCTCGCTTTTTGTCTTTCAATTGCCAAGCTTTGCAGGTTGGGTTCTCTCCTGTGTACAACGTCAACAACGAAAGCAACATCGGAATGTTGGTCGATCCAATCCAGTGTGAACTGTAGATTAATTAATATGCGATTAATGACCTGCAATCTGCACAGAGTTGTGCTTTGTACATCGTTGTTCTTCAACCTTTTTTTAACAATAATAAAGAAGAAACAAAATTTTTCATGCTTCGTTGTGTTCTATTCAATTGTTGATTTTGATGCATGCATTAAAGTGTTCATAGATTTTGTTGTTGTTGTTGCTGTTTCTGCTTTGCCTGTTGTCGTGAGTGGTAACCAGTGTTGGTATAATAATATACATAATGGCGATTATGGTTAATTCCTATCATTTCAAAACCCTAAAAGGTAAGATTGGGAATTTGGATAGATTATTGTTCACTAAGAAGGATAAAATCTAAGATTGTGGTCATGCGGGTAGGTATGAATCAGACTTCATGATAGAAAGATTAATTATTTATATTTCCCTCTGTATATTTGGAATTGATAGCTGAAAAGACTTTTTTATACAAATTGTAAAATGGAATATTTTTATGAACTACTTGTGAAGTATAGAAAGTAACAAAAATAGGAAGAAACATCCGAGCTAATATAAACGTGCATCGAATTTTTTTACTAAAGTGCTTCAAAATCTATGTATCCATTATTGGAGAATTTATTTCTGTGAAAAGCAGACCAAACATTCTTTGCGCTGTGTAATATATCCTCTGGTGGGAGACTCGTTCATTTGTGACGCTTTTCTGCCATAGTTTGGCCTATTTGGCTGGATTTTCATATATACCAACACATCTTTTTTGAGTGACAATAAGCTGAACATTACCTACGAGAAAAACTAGCATAGATAATAATTGTAGAGACAAAATGTTTTATAAATCTTGTTTTTCCCATTATTGAATAAGAAACATAGCCATGAGTCTAGCATCAACATCATTGCTAGTTTATAGTGGATATTGAAAATCATCAAGCCATGTATACTATATGAGAAGTAAGAGGTAATTTCTGCAGAGATGTTGAAATGAATCTTGAACATATAGGATGGTCGATGAAATGTTCGTGCTTCTTGGTCAATTTTACTCGGAAAAATATAAGATTTACTAGCCATTTGTTAAGATGTGATTAACTAAGCACAGTTTGCTATCAGAGGCTGATTCAAGTCTCACCGATCTGATTTTCTCCATGTGGTTGTCTCATTTCAAACCACCCAAGCAAATGTAGTGTAGTGATTAATTTTCAGCACTATTCATATATTCTGTTGTGTCTTGTGAACTTCATGTTTTTGTTGAGTTAAATGAAGAGTAAGCAAATAACATGGCTTGAAGTAGTTCACCCATCAACATTCTCCACAGTTATGAAGAGGTTTTTGAAGTAAAATTCCAATTTAAAAGAACTGGAAATCGTGTTGGGTATTACGAACTAATTATATTATGATGAACCCATACGCTGTTGGCTCGTTTGATCAATATTACTTATCAAGTGAACGTCTATAAATCGCAAATTCTTCATCTGGAATTGCTGCAAATTGTTATATTGTAATGAAAATTCTAAAACGACAGTAGCAACACTAAAATATATATTTAAAAAAGCAATGATAGAAGGTTTTCGAAATAAAAGATGATCCAAATTTAGGATTTTTAACAATTCGCACGTTCCGAATACAGTTTTACCAAGCATTATTTCCCAAATGCAATTTTACTAGGATTTATTATGATATATAGAGTGAAGAAGAACAATGTAAAAAGCAGACCCAGGTGGGTATTGCATTATACTGCATAACAATCAGAAGGAGTAACCAACGTTCCAGTGCCGTGGTTGTGGGGAGGAAACGCAACCTGCAACGGGTAACACTCAAGCCTCAAAGTTCGAATTCTGGTGCCCAATGCGCCACACGTGAACCTAAACCGAGCGAGAACTGTGACTCCGAAGGATACCGAACCATCACCACGGTGCTCAGCGATTCCTCTCGCGATGCCGTCGGGGAACAGCCTGTGGGCGACAGAGAACCGGGCTCGGACCGGGGTGTCTGTCTGGGCGGCGGTGGAGAAGGGGAGCGGTTGGACCGGGGTGGCAGAGAGGGTGAGGTTGTCGAAAAGGAGCGCGAGGTGGAGGGTCTCGTAGCAGACGGAGAGCGCGAAGTTAGGGTTACCGAGAACGGCGTTAACGTGCATCTTCGCCGTTAGCTCGGCGGCAGAGTTGGTGGCGAGGGAGGTGACGATGAGGGATGTTAGTTGGAAGCGCGGGGTGTGGGGTGTGAAGGCCAGCCAGAGAAGCACGGCGAGGAGAGAGATGATGATGACGTAGGTTGCGGCGGAGAGGTGGTGGAGATTGGAGGAGGTTTTGGTTGTGGCCATGGTTGAGGATCTAGGGTTAGGATTTGTGAGGTGGTGTTTGGTGTTGGCATTGTTGAAGAAGGAGCGTTATGTTATGCAAACCAGAGTGGACAATGGAGAGTGTTAAGTATCTGTTTTTAAGCAGGAAATGAGGGTGCACATGTTTTTAAGTGTTAAGCTCAAAATTTTTACTCCAATGCTCAATTAAAATATAAATTACATTATTTATTAAGAATGTAATAAAATAATTTGTAAGGTAAGAGTATAAATTATCATCCACTCATATCTCATTTTTTTTATGGATAATAATATTTGACTATTTTTTTATTCACTTTTAATTCATTACTTTAATCACCCTTTAATTATTTAGTTTGATTTATTTTTAGTGATGTGATGTGATGATCTAAGAGTAATTAAAGTAATGGATAAAAAAAACAAATCAAAATATCATTATCCTATTTCTATATGAAAAAATAATACCTTAATTATATTTTTGGTTCTTTACCCTTTTAGTGAATATTGAAATTTTTCATTATTCTCACAACTAAATAAGCTTGTCAATTAGGGGAGCAGAAGAAAAATTGTGAGTTTCATAACTAAATGGGATATTAGTCCAAAAAAAGTCTATCCTCCCCTCTGGAAGAAACATTTGTATTTATAGACAAGAAAGAGGTTGTTCATGTTGTAACTGACAACATGACTAATTAGTGGGTAAAAAATTAATTATTTACATGCTTAATATCTCTAGAACAAATGATCGGAACGACGTCGTCCCATATCTTTCATCAAGGTCAGTCCGAGATCATCCATATTCTTCCCCAAGGTCATTCCAAGGCCGTCTGGAATGTGGAATGTACATTTGTACTTGTAAGTCCATATACCATATACGCGCTTGTTCACCTAGGTCCAAATGTGAATTGGACCGAGATGTATCCTTGAAGCTCGGATGTACTCGGCTCCCATGTACAAAAATATTTCAGATCTAAAAAGTATTTTCTAAAATATTCATATTGAAAAATATTAAAGAAAAAGGAGGTTTAAGGTTTTTTACTATAATTTTAATGAGGGCTAATTTGAGGATTACAAGCTGTATAGGAGGTGTGGGAAGAAAATAGGGTTGGAGAAAGAAAACCCCCTCATAAAACTGTAAAAGACTTGGTTGTGCATGGTGCGGAAAGAGACTTAAGGAATTTGTAATTAAATTATGAAATTGAAGGAGCCATGTTTATCACTCTATCATTTTCTATTCAAATAAAAACAAATCATTTACAACTAAATTTACATATCATTTAATCCATTCATAAACTACAAATTCAAGCAATTACATCATATTACTCATTAAATCAATTACCTTGTGATCTTTGCATTTATTTATTGTAAATTTTTATAACCCATAATAAAAATACAATTCTTTCAACTTAAAGTATAGCAATGCAAATATCACAATTGGATGTGATTTTCCTATTTGACCTTTGTCAGATGACATTGAATTGAACTCTTCAATTGCAATATTTATAACAAGACAAATAAAATTGATGCACTATGCAACAATGTCTCATAACAAGTGTTTCAATAAGAATTAAACTCATGACAAGGCCTTTAATACATTTTATTGGATCAAAGTGTTTATCATCTGACAAAAATTATAACCAGTTAGAACATAACTCATTCTTATTAATAATGTAGTAATTCAAGAAATACATTTGGATTATGATTTGGATAAGCAAGCTTCTAGGAAATCGATCCTTTTTTATTGTGATTTACCTCATCTAACATTTATCACGAGGCAATTAATACAACATGCAAATTAGGAATCAAATCTCATATACGTGAAATGGTTCCTTTACGCACTTCATAAAATCATCTTTAACCTTAAATTTGAGATTGAAAGTTAGGTTAGTTTTCATTACCTTAATTGATTTGAAAATTCATGAACTAAAAGATTAAGAGAGAAATGTTGAAGTAAGACAACATCAAATCTCTTAATTGCAACAAGATTCAAAGTCTAACCAAGAAAACACACCCAAGTTTAAGAATTTAATCTTAAGGAAAAGTAAAACCTCATGCTTTTTAATTTCTCAAACATTTACATGTCTACCTCTATGGTGAGAAAGTCGAAGGTTTGAAGGGAAAAGATAGAATTTTTTTTTTATCTCCTAGTTAGATTGTATCCTTCAAACTAACCAAAAGAATATATACTAATAGAAATTGTTCTCGCAAAAAGGAATCCGAGGTGCACACCGGTCGCAACTCGGCCTCTTTGCCAGATATTATACAAATGAATACTTTTGTCTCTCTTTAAACATGTCTTTTTCGGTCATCCCCCCTATTTCAGAGTGTGGCTGCTTCGTTTTATACAGGTTTTTCACTCGTTCTTAGTTCAGTTACTCTACAATCGTGGAATGATGTTGCCATGCCGAACTTGGTGGGAACGTGATCGTGTAGCCGTTACATAGGGAGAAGGTGGTGTAGTTTTGAGGAAAAATAGCTGCATAAGTCGGTCCAACACATGATCGACAGTAGATCGGCCCAATACACAAGTTGGCTTGAAATTGGCCCAATATATAGGTCGGTCCTAGATCGGCCCAACACATAGGCTGGACGCAGGTTGGCCCAACAAATTATACTCTCAAATCGTCCTAAGGTCGGCCCAATACGCACATACACATAGGTCGTCTAGAGCCTGGTCGCTAGGGAGTACAGAAACCAATACAATATGTGTTTGTTTATTTGAAAAAAACATTATTACTTTCCATAACAATTTTGTTGTAAGCATGTAGTATTAAATTTCTATTTTTACACTAGTGTTTGGATTTTTATATAGGTTTTTGGGAGAAAAAGAATCTACAAACACATATCATAAAAACTCACCCAGACAAAATAAGTAAGACTATTAACATTAACAAAACCCTATAAGTAGAAAAACCATATAGTAAGAGCATAAAGGACTTTCAATCTAATTAAACTACATCCAATTTCATCGGTAATGAAGCACCCTACATGTTAATTTTCTCTTATACGTATCGAGAATTTTATATATTACGAGTGTGCGTGTGTGGACATTGTATGGCTTTTGATTACTAGAAGAGAAATGACAGACGTATATAGGGATGGCAAAGTGGACCAGTCTAGTCCGTTTTGGTTCGGTCCGTTTTAGCTCGTCCCGCAGTTTAATTTCGGATTCACTTTTTTAGCCTGCTCCGCTGGCTCGCATTTGTGATGAGTGAAATATTTTTTTTTGTTAACCAAAATAATTTTTATTTTTATTTTTTCATAATAATTTATATTCATTTTCTATCGAAATGATTCCAATTAGTTTACCTAATCAAAGATAAGAAAAATAACAACGAAAATTATAGCTAAAATACAATAGCAACATGTCACCTTACAAAACATGTACTTAAAAATGCATAAAAAGATATTTCATATTCAAAAATTAAAATCATTATCTTATATACAATGATTATACATAAACATAATAATAATAATAATAATAATAATAATAATAATAAAAGGAACTTAAAGAAACAACATGATGAATGATGTGAGAACTAAGAAAATGAGAACATATAATTTTGTAAGCGGGCCAGTGGACCAGCCTGTCCTGCCCAACCTTTAGCCCGCACGGGCTACGGTCCTATGTGAGGCGGGCCATTGCGTGCCAGCGGGTTCAACATCGCAGTCCGCCCCGCGTTTTTTGTGTGCGGGCCAATCCGCCTGGCTCGCCCTGAATTGTCATCCATACACATATACATCTTCCTTTTATCTACACTCATTATTCACTCTTTTTTTTTTTCTTTCTATCTCTCTTCTTATTATATTATATAATCTATAAACCTATTTTTTACTTTCTCTCTAGGTGTATATCAAATGTTGAGGCACCTTTTAATGTTTATGAATTATTTTTCATATTAGAAACCAAACTAGTTAATTAACTACAATCAAACTAGAATATGAAAAAGAAAGATATGAAAATTGCAAACAACGAAATAATAACAAACAAAATTAATTAAATTTCTAAACATCTTTCCACATGGCCCGAACTTATTTTTATCGAAACCATCGATCCCCTAATACAAGACAACATTACTAAATGATATTTGTATACCCAAGTAACTATTCTCATCCTCCAAATTAAAATAAAACACATGAAATTATATATATTTTTTTAAGAAACTAATAAAATTCCCTAGTGTTTCAGTTTCATCATCATTGGACATTGTAAAAAATTGTGAGAAAATGAAACCGATGCAGAGATCGTAAATTTGCATGGTAATTGAAGGTGAATTAAAAAATTTACATTATGTTAGCGAGTATTTTGGCAACTACTACATAGCAGGAACAAACTCATTACCGAATTATATTTATTAATCTCACCCTAATTAATCCACCGGTAGTGTTGCAAAAAAGGCTATTTATAGGTTCATCATGACCCACTTCAAATATATAACATGCATGGAACAGGTTTAGCGCTGTTCTCCAATTCTCCGTAAGTGGCACCATTGTTTTGAAACTTCACCTTCAACCCATGACAAACTGCAATAAGCTCTTCACTCTTGGTGGTTAACGTACCAGACTTAAGAATCAACATGGAAGACATCCTCAAACTGAACGTAACGGAATCGGTGCTTCGTTCTTTGACCAAATCATTCATCAGGTTCGGGTCCAATAAATTCCCGTTCCCTTGGTGGAGCAAACCCCTTATGACCACCTCAGCTTGAGACTTGGTATGCAACGCAAGTGCGGGCGCACGATCGACCGCCACCACGCCCTCCTTGTACGACATGTCAATCTTAAAGTCGGAGAAATAAGCGACGAGTTTGTCGTTAGGGTTTTCGATGGCGATTTTGGTGTCCCATTGACCACCTAGGGTTGGTTGGGTTGTGAAGTTTGTGACAGAGAAGGAGACAACCTTGTAGTCAGGTAGTTGTGGGTGTAGCGCCAGAGCTAGAAGGAGGCTCATGAGGAAAAAGAGCGTGAGCATGAGCAAGCAGCAGGTGATGAAGCTTCTGCAACAGCGAGCACAACACGATGAGGAATGTCTTCTTTCGTAGGTGGGAGGGGGACCGTAGTAAGGGGCGGGTGCAGGGTAATGGTAACCGGGTGGGTATGCATTAGGGTATGGCGGGGGGTATCCATGAGGATTCGGGTAATACATTGGCGGTGGTGCATGGGTGGGGTATGCGGGGGTTGGTTGCGGTGGTGGGTGGTCCATGGATTTTCCGGAGGAAAAGTTAGATGAATCTTTTTCGTGGTCGGAAGAACCCATATGAAACCAAAACCTTTGACTTTGGTTTGGTTTGGTTTGGTTTGATTTGATTTGTCCTCTCTCCCAATGAGTGTGAAGGTGAGAGAGGGAGAGGGAAAGAGAGGGTATGTGATGAAGGGAGATAGATATATGAAGTGTGTGAGCCCAAGGAAGAAACAAGGAGAAAGGAGCGTTGTTGGTGATGAATGGTACGAAAGACAAAATTAGATTGATAGGAATGTGTGATGATCGTAGGTTTGGTTGTTTTTATGTTGCAATGTGTGATAAGATAAGATTAGATAAATGGATTAAGTGAAGGAAGCCAAATGTAGTAAATTGTTGATGGTCGAGTAATTTTATGTTGCATGGGTTTGTAACATCTTATTTCGTACACTAAATCAAGATAAAGGGATACAAATGTGTAATGATAAAAAAAAAAATCAGATCCGGAGAATTTTAAGTGTTTAAAAAAAAAACTTGTTATTTAAATTATATAATAATATATTTTTCACTGAGTAGTTTTTATAGTTCAATTATGATAGGAAAAAATCTTAAATTTTTATATGACTTTAACTTACTCAATATATATATATATATATATATATATATATATAAAATATTTTTTAATAGTTTTAAGTGTTTAAATGTAGTAAAGTGTTTAAATACCCTTTTTAATTTAAATTAATTATTTAAAGGGTATTGGCTTTGGATAGTTTGTGAATCAAAATAGAATGTCAATTTTTTTTTTTTATGGACAACAAGATTAAAGGTCATGTTTTCACATAAATATGCTTTGGTTTGAAAACCGAAATCCAATATAAAAAATAATCATCACTAGTGCAGAAATTGATTTTTACCTCGCCTTATATGTCTCGGTTGTCCAGGAACCGAAGCATATAATGGCGCGGTGGCATTTTTGCAATTTCAGACAACTTTTATGCCTCGGTTCAGCTTAACCCGAAGCAAAAGAGATGTATATGCTTCGGTTCGCCAAAAACCGGTGCCAAAGGAGGCTCATATGCTTCGGTTACACAGACCCGAAGCCAAAAACCCACTAGTCGTTACCTCTTTGGCCTCGGGTGGGTCTGAATCGGTGCCAAATAGGGCTATATGCCTCGGTTCAATT
>Ga0209589_1005956_pt1 | contig 20430 bp, 7 predicted proteins | sample CowpeawhiteBW_FD_187525 | JGI IMG/M metagenome (GOLD analysis project Ga0209589, IMG submission 187525) | Root nodule microbial communities of legume samples collected from California USA - Cow pea white BW (SPAdes) (version 2) | ecosystem: Host-associated > Plants > Roots > Nodule | place: USA... | reverse complement strand
TTTTTTTTTTTTTAAATTTAATTTTTTTTTTTTTTTTTATAAAATTGATGTTTGCACCATTTTAAAATTGATTTTTTCGACTCTCTAACTCTTTCTATTTTTACTCACTATATCGTCATGTCAGCTTCGAAAGTGTGGAAACATGTGAGTAAAAAAAATTATAAAATAAAATAAAAATAAAATTATTAAGATATAATCACTTTTGAGCTAAATCAACGTCAATTTAACTTATAAATCACATTAATCTTTTTAAGTAAAATAAGATCTGAATTAAAAAAATTAAAAAATCACTATGAATTAACTAAGAAAAGGCTATTAAAACTAAATCCAGTTACCCAAACACACTCTATTAAAAGTATAATCTATTTGCTGTTGTTTTGGTCATAACCATAAAGAATTATAAATCTGATTTCATACCCATCTAGAAACTAAGAAATCATGGTTAATAAAAACATATTATTATGTAATTATAATTTTAAAATTTTTAAAATAATTAACTTTTTTAGTACTTATATGTTTTTAGGAAAAGTTATGTTGGTTTTTCTTTATTTGAAAAATGTTTTATTTTAAATAATAGTCATATCATTCAAATTAATGAAAAAATATAACCATACAAATTTAATTAAAAATGTAAAAAAATTTACTCAATTGGTTTTTTTACCTAACTCGCGATTAAAAATAATTAAAAATAAGTGAGATTTAAACTTTAATTAAGTTTTGTTACTTATAATTTTTAAGTATGTAATTTTCATGTAACTTTAAATAATTATTCAATAATTAAATTTTGTTATAAAACTAAAATAACTAGTATTAAAAAAAGTATAGATATCACAAGAATATATTAAAATATAAATAAATAAATAAACTAAAGGTTATAAATTGATAGCTAATTTATTAATCTTACCAAACACGATAAAAATCAAACATAACATAATCAATTAATAATAATAACTGTTTAAACCCTTGCAAGCATATAGTAAAATACCTATGTTTATCATTTGCAAGTATCTATGAAGATATCCATGTTTTATTTCGGCTTTGTTTGGAATCCTAGCACCTCTTAAATATATTTATGTATAATATACTATCTATTTTAAAATGTTAATAATTTAAATCTCAAAACTATTATTATAATATATATCAATAAAATTTTTTTGAAAACAATGGTGAAGATGGACTATTTATTCACTTAAAATAAGTATACACCGCGACTTTTCATAATAAAGAATAAATAGTCTTGTGTTTGGTCGTGGATATTTATTGTGTTTGGTCGTGGATATTATGTTAAACGTGATTCCAAATAACGTTATAATCAACTTCACATCACAAAAAGAGTAAAATAGCTACATTAATTAACATCCTCTCAAAGTTTGCCACGTAATCAATAATATTAATAACAGCTGTGTGAGGTTAGATTCGTAGCTACATTAATTAAAGTAGAATTAGTATGTATTTATAATTTAATATTTATGAAATAAATTATTAGTTTCATTTTTCAACTTAAGATTTTTCTAAATTAATTATTATCCTTACAAAATACTACAAGTTTGATATTTTTCATCAACTTATATTATTTTTATTTTCATTTACATTTATATTTGAATAAATAAAAATTGTTACACAATGGATCAAATTATATCAATAATTTTATATTAAAAAGTCAAATTATAAATATTTATAATTAATTAATCGAGTTTTATTTTACAAAAATATTGTTTCTTTAGAATCATATTTATTTTACTCTACTTTTTCTTAATTTCCAATTTATTTATTTATCTTTTTTAAGATCACAAGATACTAGAATAATCTTGACCTAAAGCACAAAGTTCTATCAGAATATAACTGTGATCATAGAAAGTTTACTTTTTACTATTTATTTTTTACTCAGTTTGAGTTTATGTATATATGTGGTGTGTTTGGCTTAAGATATTTTATTTTAAAGTCACTCCAAATTAATAAGAAGTATCCAAACTCAATTTTTTTTTTCAATCTTACATTATTGTGTCCGGCTCTAAAAGGTAAAAGTAGGCACGCCTTTTCCGACGTCGTTTAGTGCCAAAATCGAAAACACTTGGACCCAGCCAAGGTGGACTTTCACAGGGTTAGGGCCAACAAAGATAAAAGGAAACCAATTCCTTAAATAATTAAATAAATAAAATAGAATGCTAAGATAGTGATTAAAAAAATAATTAATAGGTATTGATTCCGTTACAGTTAAAATAATTAAATATATAAATTAAAAGAATATAAATGTATGTAACATATTTTATAGAAAAGATAAAAATATTTTTTAAAACTTTTAGATAATAATTTTTTGATATAAAAAGATTTTGAAATTTGTAAGATATTTATATGAAAGTTGAGTGCCAGAAATGACCTCTTATGCTTGCAGTTATATTAGCATTTATGTCTACCAATTTTTTTGTGGTGGATAAGGACTTACAGTAAACACCAATAAACATATATTCAGAACCAATCATCTTCCTCTTGATTTGTTTCATCAACAGTATCTTCAGAACATCATATATATCGTGCAAAACTTGTGTTTTGGGAAAGTTGGATGGTGAAAAAGACTAGAAATAACAAATAAATATTAATTATCATTTAAATTAGTTTAAATATTACAAAAAAAACTTGATCAGAAATGAGTATAAACAATGTTTAAATTTTTTTAAATTAAATCCACAACTGATGATGATGAGTGCTTATATATTTATTTTATATACATATTTGTTGTAGATTAAAAGATGTGTCTTTTTTTATATTAACATTTTAATAATGTTGTATTCATTTTGTTTTGATTATTTGAATAAAAAAAAATTTATACGACAATAAATTTAGATGCACGTGCACGTACGCCTGTACGAGTGAAATTATTTATCCTGACTTGTAGCTGTTTCTTGTGTATCTTTCTTACTTACTCGTGCAAAGGAGTTACATACCTTAATAAAATAAAAAATTCCCTGACATTTTTGTTTAGTTTCTTTTGTTCAAAAATTTGATAATTTTTTTTATAATATCTCTTTTAAATTATTTTAAAATATGAAAAAACAAAAAATTACCTAAAAAAAAATCGCGTCAAGTTCTAATAAAAAAATATTTCAAAAAATCAATTTCCTTCACCACAAATACCAGTGTGGTCTATAAATACCCTATATTCATATCTTACTTCTCATAAGATTCAAAAATGTTGTTTCAAGCACTAGCTATCATCTTCATCACACTCTCATTCATTGTTTTTGTGTTTCAAAACAAACATCATGGAAGAGCTGCACCAGGTCCCAAACCCTTGCCAATTATTGGTAACCTTCACATGCTAGGAAAACTCCCACATCGGAGCCTTCAATCTCTTGCCACAAAATATGGTCCCATAATGTCCTTAAAGCTAGGGCAGGTCCCAGCCATAGTTGTTTCTTCCCCACAAACTGCAGAACTGTTCCTCAAAACCCATGACACTGTTTTTGCCAGCAGACCCAAAATCCAAGCCACAGACTTTCTTTGTCATGGCAGCAAGGGTTTGGCTTTTTCTGAGTACAGTGCATACTGGCGCAACGCCAGGAAAGTATGCACTCTGCAGCTTCTGAGTGCCTCAAAGGTCGAAATGTTTGCTCCTCTGAGGAGAGAGGAGTTGGGAGTGTTGATGAAGTCGCTGAAAAATTCTGCAGAATCAGGTGAAGTTGTGGATCTGAGTCAGTTGCTGGGAGAGCTTATGGAGAACATCGTGTTCAAAATGGTGTTGGGACGTAACAAAGACGATCGATTTGACTTAAAATGGCTGATTTACGAGGTGATGAACTTGGTTGGAGCTTTCAATCTTGCAGATTACATGCCCTGGCTTGGGGTGTTTGATCCTCAGGTATATCAAATTCAATCACATATATCTATTTTCATATTTTAAAATCTATCTATTTTCATAATATTTTTTAAGTAAAAAATACAAATGCTTTTGTTTATACAGGAAGTTATGTATTTAGTAGCAGGAAACCATAATTCATGAATAGTTTTGTTTTCTGTGGATACAGATGATGATGTCCTTCACCAATTGTTTACATCCACAATAAATACATAAATATCTACTTTTTCTTTATTGTAATTTTCATTCATTTATTATCCTTCGACAACAAAAGAGAAAGTTAAGCCTTATTTTTGTTTTGTATAATTTGTCTGTGTCCCACCAATCAATAATAACAAAAATACTTTTATGAAACAAAATACATTTGTTTTAAAATATAAAAAATATTATACACCACTTCTTAATGGTAGTCCAACTTTTGACATATTTGCGGTCACTGAATAAAATTATCTAACTCCATAAATAACAGAGTTTATTGGTCATATCCAGACAAAAAAAAATATTCACACAAATATGAGAAATATTTTTTCACACAATCTACAATTCATTGTTAGGTTAGTATAACTATTTAAAAACAACTCGTATTTATAACAAAATAATAAATAAAATCGTTGAATGAAAATTAATGTAAACATTTATTACATGTAAAAGAATACTTATACAATGCAACCATTCTGCAGGGATTAACCAGAAGATTAAAGAAATCAACCAAGTTATTCGACGAGTTTTTGGAGAAGATAATCCAAGAACACGAGAGTAATCCATATGACAAAGACAAAAACCGCAACATGGACTTTGTGGACATTTTGCTGTCACTCATGCACCAACCCAATGATCTTCAAAATCACCAACATGCCATTGATAGAACAAACGTGAAAGGTATCATATTAGATATGATCACTGCAGCATTTGACACCTCTTCCACTACAGTAGAGTGGGCCATGTCACAACTCTTGAGGCATCCAACTGTCATGAAGAGACTTCAGCAAGAGCTACAACATGTGGTCGGAATGAAAAGAAACGTGGAGGAAAATGACTTGGAAAAGTTATCCTATTTGAACATGGTGGTGAAGGAAACGCTAAGGTTACACCCAGTTGCACCTTTGTTACTACCTCGCGAATGTAGAGAAGATATCACTATTGATGGTTATTTCATAAAGAAAAAATCAAGGGTTATAATAAATGCTTGGGCTATAGGGCGAGATCCTAAAGTTTGGGACAAGGCAGAGATTTTCGATCCTACAAGGTTTGAGAATAATAACATAGACGTTCGTGGAAAGGACTTTCGGATTTTACCATTTGGGTCGGGTCGAAGAGGATGCCCTGGGATTCATTTGGGTTTGACCACTGTTAGTCTTGTTTTGGCTGAATTGGTGCATTGTTTTGATTGGGAGCTTCCATTGGGCATGTCTTGTGATGAGTTAGACATGGAAGAGATATTTGGACTCACCACACCAAGAAAGAAGCATTTACTCGCTAGACCAGTTTATCGACTAGCCCTTTAGGTTAAGAGAAGGTTGATTTCAATTCCAATTTAAGACATGTGACATATTTAACAATATGATAAAATAATTTGAACAATGTTTGTGGATTTATGTGATCAAGTGTTTTATCCGGTCAATGATTTAAGTGTAACTATTTTTGTTTGTCATAACCAAAGACAATGTGAGAATATATATATTTCTATTTGATTTTGTAATAATGATACCTATATTTTGCATTGATGGAATTGTTTTATAAATTAGATGACTAAAGAGTCCTTTATGAATACAAAGTGAGTTAAAATTCTCATATTACTTAAAAATGATAATAAGATGTATAATATATAAATAGAAAGTTCTATCTTGACTATTGATTCTTAAAAATTTGTTAAGAAAAACTATTTTGAGTTTAAGATTTTTAAATTCAACTATCTTTAATTAATCACAATATTTTTTTGCATAAATAGAAAAGAAAAAAAGAAAGTGTAAAATTATAAAAAAAGAACGAAGTATATATATATATATATATATATATATATATATATATATATATATATATATATATATATATATATATATATATATATATATATATATATCGAGAGATAGAAGATACTAAGGTAAATATATTGAAAAAATTGAGGTGAGGGAATTGAAAGATGAAACCATCAAGGACAAGATTAAAAAAGAGATGGTTACACATGGAATCAAAATAATAAAGCCAAGTGAAAAAGTGAAAAAGTGAAAATTGAAGAATGGTCAAAAATGCAAAATATGCATTGAGAAGGATGTTCCCTAGACAAAATCGAAATAAATGATTACGCAAGATTGATAGGGAAGCTTATATACATAAAGTAACTATTGCAAAACATGGGCTTAGTAGGCGTAATTGACACAAAGTTAATGATTTCTAGACAATTATTACAAATTATGTAATTTTTTTTTAATTTATTTCAACTTAACTACCAAAAAAGGAAAGAAAATACAAATAGGTTTAAATATGCAAAAAAATGGGTGGCAAAACAGTATTGCCATGTGTCAACACATGCTAAGACGGACACACACGTGACCACATGAACATATATATCGTAATGTTGTTTGTCATATGATCAAATTGAACTTTTTTAAATAATTAAAGAATAAATTAAACCAATCAATAATAAAGGAACCAAATTGAACCAAACCAAGAAATGATAATACTAAATAAGTCATTATATTTTTTTTTATCAATTATTAATATTTAGAATAGAAGAGTTGAATTTGCACACTCTTTTTACCACTAATTGGTCCTTACTTAATAAATAAATAAGTATATAATTGCAAATTATATTAATGTAAAATTTTATTAAATATTATTATATAAAAAAAAAAGTTGAGAGTCAGAAATGACCGAGTATGCTCGCACTGCCACCTCTCGTTTGAGTCTAAAAAATAAATATTGCTTTAACATTTATGTCTTTCACATTATCTCTATTATTTTTATGTGGTGTCTAAGGGCTCGGTAAACATGAAATTCGGAACCAATAATTGTTCCTGCTGATTTGTTTCATCTACAGAATCCTAAAACATTATTTATGTAAGTGCAAAACTCTTGTTCTTTATCGGAAGAGCGAAAGACACTCGATTAGGAATTACAAATAAATCTTAATCACTCTTTAAATTCGTTTAAATATTTAAAAAATAAAATACTTGATTAAGTATAAATATAAATAATATTTAGCTTTTTTAAATTAGGACCATAGATGGGTGAGTATTTATATATTTGTGGTTTAAATATATTTTTTATCCTTAATTTTGGATGCAAAATTGAAATTCGTTTTTATGACAAATTTTGATACATTTTGACTCTAAACTTTACAAATGAATGTAGTTATTTTAAACAAATTATATCAACTTTTTCTAAGTATTAAAAGGTGTTTCATAGTAGTATTTGAAATGTTTATATCATTCACACGTTTCAGTTAGGGATGTCAAAAATATCTGTACCCGCGGATATCCGCGGATAAAACCCGCAATGGATAGGAAATGGATATTAAAAATGGATACCCGCTACCCGCGGGTACGAGTAATTTTAATACCCGCATGTTAACGGGGCGGGTACGGGTATCATAGTATCCGTACCCGTGGATACCCGTACCCGCTAAACTTTAATTCACACAAATATCCTTTTATATATATATATATATATATATATATATATATATATATATTAGTAAAAAACATTCTGATCTAATATTTTCTAAGCTGCACATTTTATCTTTTTGTTGTCTCCATTCTTTCGGCTTCAAATATTGGTATGTTGTCTTCTTCCAAGTACACTCCTTGACATTCTTTTCTTTCTCTTCTTTGAAATTGGGCATATACATCAAATCCTATATAGACAATGACGTTTATGGTATGCTTGCTGTCAAATGATGGAATCAAAATAAGAATATTTGACACGTGACATTTGGGGGTTTATTATTTGATTATTTTTCGGGAATCAATCAGAGAAAGTGGACTTGTTGATCAAAACACTAATTAAAGAATTTCCATTGTGTTGAACCATCATTTTATATTTATTTTTATAATTATTTAGACTTGTATGGACTTGAGTTTGTTTGAACTTTATTTAAAATTTATGACAGTAATGTATTTTATTTTATTTGAATTTATGATTAAATATTTATTTTTTAAATAATTTTGTAAATACCCGCGGATATCCGTGGATACCCGCGGATATGTAAAAAATAGACGGATACCCGCATAATGAATACCCGACGGATATGGGTATGGGTACGGGACGAATATTTATCCAACAGGTAGGATATGGGGGAGCTACTACCCATACCCTACCCGCCCCGTTGACATTCCTAGTTCCAGTCAAATAACCTTCGTTTAACACGTAAAAATGGTTGACGTCATTTGGTTAGAATGATTATATTCATTCATTTTCTAAATTTGAGAATCATAATATATCAATATTTAAGATAAAAATGAATTTTAATTTCACATCCAAATTTAAGAACTAAATCCATATACATAACCCTATATTTGTTAGTCTGACTTGTAATTATTTATTGTGTATCCTTTTTAGGGATGACAAAAACATGGGTATCCGTAGATAAAATTCGTGATAGATAGTTGATACCTCAGGTATGTATTATTTCTGGATAGTGGGTATCATATTACTCGTACCCATAAAATGTTAAAATTAAAATTTAATTTAATTTTATTAGTTAATTTAATTAAAATTAAAATTTAATTTATATTTTATTAGGTTAAATTTAATTAAAATTAAAATTAATTTATATTTAATTTAATTTAAGTTATATTTATATTTTTTTATAATTTTATTTTAAAGTTTTATAACTTTTTTAAATATTCGTATATATTCACGGATACTTGCAAATTTTTTAAAATTCAAATAATTGGTACTTGTAAATATTTATTGTATCCAAGTAGTTGATATATCTATTTATAAACAGGTCAAGTGTACATATATACTATCTGTATCCACATATATCTATTACTTCCAAAATTTAAAATTAAAATTTAATTTATATTATATTACATTATCTTTTATAATTTTATTTAAAGTTTTATAAAAATAAGTTTTTTAAATATGTGCAAATATTTATGGATGTTCGTAATTTTTTTAAAATTTACATATATATATATATATATATATATATATATATATATATATATATATATATTTCTTAAATAGATATATGACGAACAAAATTGATAACGAGTAAAATAATTTTTGTCGCGAATCTCACAATGAATTGATCCGACCGGTTAACATCCCTTATTTTTCTTACTACTTGTGTTTCAAGACCGGTGTAGCTACCGACCACACTAAAATAAGAAATTTGCAACTACCTTTTGAAAGCAACATAAGAAATGAATTGTTTATATTTTTAATTTTCTTTTCTAAAAGTAGATAAACCACTGATGATACTTGTCCTTGTTAAACAATATAAGTGTAAATTACTTGCATGTATACACATTGTTTTATCTATCTGTTTATTCATATACAACTAAAACTAGTGACTCAACTATTTTTTTAAATGCTCTCTTAACTTATTTCTATTATAAATTAATATATGTAATATAAATTCAGAAATATTCTTCCTCTTTTAACTTTTCTTCAAATGTATATTTTCAATACGTTCTTTTGTCTTTCCTTCTTCAAAAATACATTTTATATGCATTACAAAACTGATTTTTTTTAATCATTTCAAATTATTTGCTTTTTTATTATCTGTAACAATACATTTAATTTTTTTGAAACATTCAATTTATTACTTTTTGTGCTTCTATTTGCAAAGTAAAATTTAATAAGTTTTGAATTATCTATGATTAAAATATTCTGATATGATTTTTGTCACATCAGACTAAAAAGGAGAACATATTCTAATATCATAATTTAAACGGATAAATATATTTTTCTTTTACTAAATTTTAAAATTAGTTTATTTCAAAATTTTGATCTAACTTACTTCTTTATTTTTTAAATATGTAAATTTAGTTATTTTAATAAATTTTGCTAGATTTATTTTATGTTTCGTAAATATTTCATATTCGAATTGTTTATACTATTTGACACATTTTTATTTTAATATTAAGTCAAATATTATTATGAAATGCGCTTGAAATATCAAATAAACTTTATAAAATTTGATTAAAAGGACTAAATTTACATATTTCAAAAGATGAAGGACTAAATTGGTCCAAAGTTTCAAAATAGACTAATTCCAAAATTTACTGAAAAGTTAAAGTATCAAAAACATATTTAACCCTAATTTAAATTATTCGTTAAAAAGTTCAAAAATATAATTTAGATTTAAAGGTATCAATTAATCTATAATTTTAGTTATAATATTTTATAGCAATTTATTTTTTCAAATACCCTTTATAATTCAATTCTATAGAAATTTCAAAAACTATATATATATATATATATATATATATATATATATATATTTCTTTTCTATTTTCACATCAAATATCAGTGTGGTCTATAAATACCCTAAAGTCATATCTTACTTCTCATAAAACTATCCAGATCTAGAAATGTTGCTTCAAGCACTAGCTATCCTCTCCATCACACTCTCATTCATTGTTTTTGTGTTCTTCCGAAAAAAACATCATGGGAGAACTGCACCAGGTCCTAAACCCTTGCCAATTATAGGTAACCTTCACATGCTAGGAAAACTCCCACATCGAAGCCTTCAATCCCTTGCCACAAAATATGGTCCCATAATGTCCTTAAAGCTGGGGCAGGTCCCAGCCATAGTGGTTTCTTCTCCCGAAACTGCAGAACTGTTCCTGAAAACCCATGACACTGTTTTTGCCAGCAGACCCAAAATCCAAGCCTCAGAATTTCTTTCTTATGGCAGCAAAGGTATGGTCTTTTCTGAGTACAGTGCATACTGGCGCAACATGAGAAAACTGTGTACTCTGCACCTTCTGAGTGCCTCAAAGGTTGAAATGTTTGCTCCTCTGAGGAGAGAAGAGTTGGGAATGCTGGTGAAGTCGCTGAAAAATTGTGCAGAATCAGGTGAAGTCGTGGATCTGAGTCATTTGCTGGGGGAGCTGATGGAGAACATCGTCTTCAAAATGGTGTTGGGACGTGCCAAAGATGACAGATTTGACATGAAATTGCTGACTCACGAGGTGATGAACTTGCTTGGAGCTTTCAATCTTGCAGATTACATTCCCTGGGTAGGGGTGTTGGATCCTCAGGTATCAAATTCAATTATAGATATTTTGCAGCTATAACTTGTTAGTATATGCACTCACACTACATCAATTTTCATAAGATATATGATAAAGTGGTGCAATATAATATATACAGCTCAATGAATTTGTAGAAACCTATAAGAAAATAAAAATAAAATTTGATAGGATAACGAGATTTTAACTATTAAATTTTGATAATTATTATTATTTTTTTATAATTTGATGTATGATCTTTTAAATAATTTTAAAATCTGAAAAATGGATAAATGAAAAAAATGGACAGCTACTATCTTATAATAAAAAATTGTCAAAATTTAATTATAAAAGGGTTAAATATGTTTTTTCTTCTTTAATTTTCAATGAATTTTGAAATTAGTCCGTTTCAAAACTTTGGATCAATTTAGTCATTCATCTTTCGAAACACGTAAAGTTAGTCCTTTTAATCAAATTTTATTTAGTTTATTTGACATTTCAAGCACATTTCATAATAATATTTAACTTAACATTAAAGCAAAAATGTGTCAAACAATGTAAACAACTCAAATATAATCTCGAAATGTGTACGAAATATAAGTAAACTTAACAAAATTTGATTAGAAGGACTAAATTCATATATTTCAAAAAATAAAGAATTAAATTAATTCAAAATTTTAAAATAGACTAATTTTAAAATTTCTTTAAAAGTTAAGTTAAGGGAAAAAATATATTTATCTCTTTGAAAAATCATTTTCCATTTTGGTATGAGAAGTGATAATTATACATCAGTAGGAGAAAACAACTTATGAGGATTTGTTTTCTGGTGGATACGGATGATGAGACACAACTCATGAGGATTTGTTTTCTGGTGGATACGGATGATGAGTCACTATCAATCCTTCACCAATTACTAACAAGCACTACAAATACATTTATCTTTTTTTTTTTCAAATTATAATTTTCATTAATGTCCTTGTCATCGATCGATTATGGACCACGAAAGAAAAAAGTTCAACCTTATAATTATAAAACAAAAGTTTTACTTTTATAAAACAAAATATATTTACTTCCCAAATAAATTTATATCGGACAATGTCATTAAAGGAATATTTTATTACAATAAATAAAAAATAAAAAGCAAAAGAAAAAAAAAACATAAAAGACCACAATAAATCTATAATAAAATTACACAGCAAAACAAAAACAATTATATAAAAATTAAGTAAAAATATGGATAGATGACACTAAACCCTTCATTGTCTTGATGAAAATTATTTTATTTGAATTTCATGTCTATTTCAAAAAAAGGTTTTTAAAATTCATTGTATTTTTTATAAATCTATATTTAAAAAAATTTAGTATTAATTTTCTTTAATTTATCTTTAAGTTTTTTTTAGTTTGAATTCAGTTATCATTCTCCTGAATATTAAAATAATTTTTATCATCATGCATGTTGACCTATTTAAAAGCTAAGTTCAATTATTTTATAAGACGAACTTCTTTGGACGTGAAAGAATTATGAAAATGACATCTTTTAAAAAAATCATATGAACCAATGACATATATATTCTTAATAAAAAAATTCATTCTCAACATAAATATTTTTATGATTAATTATTATTAACTTTGTTTGTTCCATAATAAATTAAATCACATAGTGCACCACATTAAAAATTTTATTAGAATATATTTTAATATATATTATTAGAATATATTAATCGGTGCAGTGAGAATTTTTTTGTGTGCATTTTAATCCAAACTTCTAAACCTTTTCATTTATTATATTTATCATTTATGCTTGTTACCATAAGATATTAAACTTTTGGAATAAATCATGATTAACTCACACCTATCTTTAATATTTTTATACTCAACTTTACAACTATATAAATAATTGTTTAATTATACTATAATATTTTATTAAGAAAAATGGAGGTATTATGTTCAATAAACAATGATGTTAAGGTTTATTTATCCCTTGTACATGCAACTATTATGCAGGGAAGAACAAAAAGATTAAAGAAAGCAGCAAAGTCATTTGATGAGTTTCTGGAGCAAATAATTCAAGAACATGAAAGTAATCCATATGATGAAGATAAAAATCACAACATGGACTTTGTGGATATTTTGTTGTCACTCATGCACCAACCCGATGATTTTCAAAACCACAAATACATCATTAATAGAACAAATGTGAAAGCTATATTATTTGACATGATCACTGCAACATTTGACACCTCTTCCACAACAGTAGAATGGGCTATATCACAACTCTTAAGACAACCATGTGAGATGAAGAAACTTCAACAAGAGCTACAACATGTGGTTGGAATGAATAGACACGTGGAGGAAAAGGACTTGGAAAAGTTGCCTTATTTGAACATGGTGGTGAAGGAAACACTAAAGTTACACCCGGTTGGACCTTTGCTAGTACCTCATGAGTGCAGAGAAGATGTTACTATTGATGGTTATTTCATAAGGAAAAGATCAAGGGTTATAATAAATGCTTGGGCTATAGGGCGAGATCCTAAAGTTTGGGAAATGGCCGAGATTTTCAATCCTACAAGATTTGAGAATAGCAACATAGACATTCGTGGAAAGGACTTTCGAATTATACCATTTGGGTCAGGTCGAAGAGGGTGCCCTGGGATTCATTTGGGTTTAACCATGGTTAGTCTTATTTTGGCTGAATTGGTGCATTGTTTTGACTGGGTGCTTCCGTTGGGCATGTCTTGTGATGAGTTAGACATGGAAGAGATATTTGGACTCACCATACCAAGAAAGAAGCATTTGTTAATTAGACCAATTTATCGATTAGCTGTTTAGTTTAAGATAGGATAGTTGCGCAAAGATATTTTTCATTGATTTCAATTTCAATTCCAGTTTAAAACATGTGGCACATTTAACATGTTAAAATAATTTGAATAATCATTTTGATTTTGGATTTAAGTGATCAAGTGTTTTATCACTTCAATTAATGGTTTAAGTCTAAACTATTTTTGTTTTTGAAATAGCAATACTTGTATTTCGTATTGATGACATTGTTTTTGTCTGTTACGCAATTAAGGAATCATTTAGGAACTTAAAGTGAGTTAAAATTTGTATAGTAAATAGAGTTAAATATGTTTAGTTCCTTAACTTTCACATGAGATTAAATTTCGTCTCAGTCTCAAATTGAATCATTTTCATCAGAAACTTTATTAAGAAACTTTATTAATGAATGAATTTAGTCATCGTGACCGAGTGACATTAAAGATTTATTGATGTGGCAAACAATGTTGTTTCGTGCATATGTCCACGTGTTGATATATGTGTTCACATTAGCACACTTTGATATGTAGTAACACCATTTGTCACATTAACAAATCTTTAATGTCATTTGGTTATGAAAATTAAATTCATTTATTAATAAAGTTTCAGAATAAAAGTGATCGATAGTTTACGACATGGATGAAATCTAATTTCACAAAAATTAATGGAAAGAAAAATTTTATTTTGTTTCTTGTAAAGTTTCATATATTTCTTAAATTATTTTCTCTTTCTTTTATATCTCTTAAATTATTTTCTCTTTCTTTTATATCGTTATATATTTTAAATGGTTTTACTACATTTAATTGTCTATAATATTAATATAAAAATTAATTTTATAATTAACTAACAATATAAATTTGACGTCAGAATTTGAAAAAATCAATGTCAAAAATGATGTCCATCCCCATTACAACAGACATCTAAATTGAATTTGAAGTTGATCCTTTATTAAATAGACGTTAATTGATATCGACTCCTCTATAACTGACGTCAAAAGGTTTTATAATGTCAACTACAACCCCATTCGACATCAAACTCGTTTTAAAAGCATGAGAACCGATTGATCAATCCCTTTTTATGATGGGGATGATAGTTCAAATGTAAATATTTTACGAGATTTACTGTTGACCTATTCATTTTACAACTTTGATACATAATTTTAATTGTTGTGAATATTATATATCTTGATTACAAAAATTCTGATCTTATTCTTTTTGGAAGTTTAGTCCTCATTTTTCCTTAAACAGCAGAGACATGTATCTTAATGGCTATTATGTTCTTGAACCATGTCTATCTTGAAACCATGAGTCGTTATGCATCTTGTAGTTTTCATATGTCGTCTTAGCCATTTCCTCCTCTTGTTAAATTAAACAAATAATATGTTATGTATTCATTACAACAAGGAAGAGTATCTTTCTCGCTATTGAACCAATTATATTTTGAAACCTTGAATCATTATGCCTCATTATATTATTTCACTTTAATATATTTTTTTTATGTTTCAAATTCTTTCAAATTACACTTATGTTATCGATTTTTTACTATAATATTTTTCTATTATTTGAGGAAGCTGGTGTTGCAAATGAATTTGAGTCTCCTTTAAGTACAAGAGGATCATTTGGTGCTAGTAACATTTAGGGTGTATATGATGTTTTTTAAGATGAAATTTATTTAGTCTATTATGGATTTTTTAGTTATTATGGATTAAGTTGTAATTATGTCTCATTTTAAATTAATTTTATGTTACTATGGTGATTTTGAGAATGAAATATTTCAATGATATATATATATATATATATATATATATATATTTGAGCACTTTGGTAAATGTTTTTTATATCTTTTTGTCACAATTAAACTATTTGAACGAAGTTTATAAATAAATATTGTTGATAAAAACATATAAACACCTCAATGGTAACATACATTGTCATGTATAGAAGTTTCTAATTACTAAAATATTATTGTATTTAGGATATTAGAAATAACGTAAGGAAAATAAAGTAGTAAACTCACAAAAATAAATAATATGAAAGAAGGAGGTTAAAACCTCTGCAATATAATCATCAAATTGAATAGGGTATTAACCCACCACAAAAAAGTGGAGGTTTTAAATTCCTGCAGTAATATCATCTATAACTATATATAAAAGGGATTCCCTCTTTTGTGTCCACATTTCATAATTCTAACTTTGTCCTTTACAATATAATTATTTGTTAAATTTTTAAAAACTAACGGTTACTTTTACAAATTTTTATAAAAAATATTTACTTATCTCCTTCTTTTTTTTTCCTATTCATCAATAATTATTTTCTCATATTTTCTCCATATGTTTCACTTTATTTTTGATAAATATAATTTTATTTTGTTTATTAACTTAATAACATTACAATATCATTCATTACTGATATAATATCATGCATATTAAAAAAATGCGTACACACAGGTGCGATAGCGCCTGTGTTTACGCTAGTTGTAAATAAAGGAAGTTTCCAACCTCTAAAAAATACTAGTCACCAATATAAGATGTTAAAATCCTCTACAAAAAAACATCTGCAACATAAATTTTATACCAGAGGTCGTCAAAAACCTTCGCAAATTAAAATAGAAACCTCTGCAAAATAGCCTTTTTTTTTGTTGACCTTAAACTTTACAAATGAAGGAATGTAGTTATTTTATTAAACCAATGTCGTCCGTTTCTTTTACATATTAACGATGTTTCAAGTTACACTAATACAGAAAAAAAATTGGAATCACCTAATAGGTTTTGGTTTAAAAAAAAATCCAAAACAATGTGACACTTTTGAAATTATTTGTACTACTACAGGCGTCAGTTTTAAAAATAACTTAAGCCTATTCTTTTGTTTAAGGTTAAATTTTTAGAAAAACTACTTCTTTGCCACAACATTGCGCCAATGTCTCCATTGCAACTGCGAAGCTCTTCTGCCATTTTTAAAAGCTAGTTCTCCATTGTTGGTCTCCTTTCCACATGAAGCTCTTATCCATTGTGAAACATCTTGTTCTTGCCTCCTCTTTTGACGAAGTGTCTTGTTCTCCTGTCTTTTCTATTTCCATTCTTGGCTACCACAAACCATCTTGTTTTCCTCTTTCTCGCATTTGTTTTGGTCTGTTTAATGTTTATTTATAATGTGGAGACACACAATGACATGTTTTAATGGTTTTCGTCATAGGTTCGTTAAGTATCTCACATTTGTTTTGGTTTATTTAATGTTTAATTATTATTTTTTATGTCAAATATAGGCTTTGATCCAAGCCTATCTTCGAAGAATATGCTTCGAAGAATATTGACATTGTTAATTTGGAAAGCATGCTTCAAAAAAACATCACATTACTATATTTGTTGTATTCAGATACTTGTATTTGAAATTTTGACATTGTTAAACCTAGGCACGAATATTGTATTTTAAATTATTTGCTTTAATAGCTACTTAGATATTATATAAATTCCCTGCAATTAAACTTTAATGTTTAAGTTTGCATAAGTGTTCCAAAAAAAAGTGGCCATTAAAGTTGATAAGCATATTACATAGGGATATATCTGTAGATACGTTAGTTATGACTAGTTTACCTACAAATTTTTATTTGTAGGTAAAATTATCTTACCTACGGATTTTTGTTGTACGTAATATGTTTTTTCTTGTAGTGTTCGGTTAAGAACCAAAGTTTAAAGCTTCTATTTTTTATCTCATCTTGATATGCTTTGATTGTAGAATCAAAGTAGAACCCTGAAAATAACCAATTCCAAACATCTTTTCTATACTAATGTTAACATTTGAGATGTTTATATCATTTGACATCTTTTAGCTCAAATAACAACTTAAAACATCGTTTAACACGTAAAAAAGTTGACATTGTTTGGTTAAAAAGATTATATATATTATTTTTTAAATTTAAGAATAAATATGTATCAAAATTTGAGAATTTAATAATTGTTAATAACTTATTTTCTTAAAAGAAAATTTCATAAATTTAAATTATATATCTATAAAATTTGAAGCAGATAGCTATGTTATTTAATTACATATGTTTTTTAGTTAATACATATTAATGGATTAATTAATTAACCTTAGCGTATATTTTTTTATTTAAAATAAATTTGAGTTAAAATAATTTTGATAAAGAATAGCTCAATACGCATATGACATTAAAAAGAAAAAAGTAAAACTTAAACCTTACTACATTAAATAAAATTTATATTGTACAATAGAACAAATCTATAGTTAGATAAAGTAGCGAAAAATGTGTTATTCATGTCACTCAATTTATGTAAGTGGGACGATTTTTAACATAAAAATAGAAAAAATAGTACTCTCAGCATTTTATATATATATATATATTTGGGAGAAGTATGTTTTTAGTCCTTAAACTAATCCAAAATTAAAATCTGTCTTTGTCTGGAACTTTGATACATTTTGGTCCTTAATCTTTAGAAATAAATGAATATAGTCATTTTAATTAAATTACGTTAATTTTTCTTTTAACGTGTTGAATGCGTTTCATGTTAGTATCGGAATTGTTTACACCATTCTTGACACATTCCTGGTTCAGTATCTGCTGGAAAATACGTTCTACACCTCAAAAAAAGTTAATGCAATTGGATTAAAATGACTATATTCATTCATTTTTAAAGTCTAGAAACTAAAATGTATAAAAATTTTAAACATTGACGAATTTCAAGTTTAGGTCAAAGTTGAGGGATTAAAAACATACTTAATCCTATATTCTTCTATTATAATGAAAAAAATTATAATATTAATATAAAAACTTTAATTTTATTAATTTAATTTTAACTTTGTTAATGTTGGAGTGTTGATATGATTAAGTATTAGTATTCAATAATTATCACTTATGTTTATTACAAGTAGAATCAGGATTAATATGCAATTAATTTTGAAATTTTCACTATTTATCTTTTTTTTCCTTACTTTGTAAGTTTAGCAGCCTTAACATTTCTTAAAAAGTTACTTGCATAATAACGTTATTTTTCTTTTCTTTAATAAACTCGTTTGATAATTATTAAGGATCTGTTAGATGTTCAATTATACTAATATTAATAAAATTCAAACCATACTCGTCGAAGTAGAAAAGTGAAATTGTTGTATTAAGATTCTATATTTCTTTTTATTGTACTAAAAACAAAATATGTCGATATTCATTATTCTTAATTGACTATTTTACATGAAAAAAAGGAGACGATATATATTCTTGCAATTTTGACCAATCTTTTCATGTTGAGCAGTCTTGGTCCAACATAAAAGAATTATATTTACATTGGATTTGCACAAGTTGGATATTTGTGAAACATTATCTTCAAATAATGAATAAAATATTTTCTGCCTTTTTCTGTCTCACTTGTATTTTACCAAAATTTATTGTGCATTTACTATAATGATCTCCTATCTTCTTAACATTTTAAAAATTATCAAGAGTTCAAGACTTTTCTGAGGTACTATACAACATCTTATTTATAAAATTGTTGTTATATCGATTTAAAATTCGAAACCACAAGGGTGTTCCTGAAACTATCTGTCATATTGAATAAAAGATCAAACCATGACGGGTTTACAAACATCCGTCGTCCGTCGTTATAAGTACTAGCGTAACATATGCGCTATTGCGTATAAGCGTATATGTGTATACATTTTTTAAATATATGTGATATTATATTAGTAGGTGATAATATTATAATGTTATTAAGTTAATATATATATATATATATATTAAAATTATATTTATTAAAAATAAAATGAAATATATCAGAACAGATAAAAGAATAATCATTGATAAATAAAGAAGAAGAGAAGAAGTAGAGACATCTGATCTTATAAAAAGTTTGTAAAGGTAACGGTCAATTTTTAAAAATTTAATAAATTGCTATATTTAAAGAGTAAAATCGGTATTTTGAAAAGTGGACAAAAAAAAGAAAATTTCTTTTATATATTGTTATAGATGAAAATAACGATGACTAATTGAAATAACCGTCACTGATTAGTTGGGAAGTGTTACAATATTTCATTTTTTTACTTTCCTTCTTTGCAACCCCGTGAACATCGTTGGTTTTGGTCCATTGTTCCTCTCTCCAACGTTTCTTTTAGTGTCATTGTTGCTCCTTTCCGTGCTAGCAACCCTCGTTTCGACGTTCAGGTAAGTTATTTTTTATTTTTGACATTTAGTTTTTATTATTCAACGTGGTACCCGAACTTTATGAATGTTCAATTTGGTACCCAATTTTCTAAAGAGGTTCAATTTGGTCCTCTCTGTTAAGTTGGAGTTAACACCGTATCCGTATAGGACACGTGTCAAGCCATGAATTTTTTATTTTTTTTTTAATTTTTTTTCAAAAAATTAATTTTTTTTTCAAAAAAATTTAAAAAACTGCCACGTGTCAGTTTATCATCGTGCCACGTGGCAGCTTACAAGCATGACACGTGACAGTGTAATAGTTGTTTTCAATTTAGTACCCCAATTTAAATTTTTGGTTCAATTTAGTACCCAAATTTTTTAAAATGATCCAATTTCGTCCTTTCCTATTTGAGACCAAATTAGTAAATAAGCTTA
>Ga0209589_1005953_pt1 | contig 20437 bp, 20 predicted proteins | sample CowpeawhiteBW_FD_187525 | JGI IMG/M metagenome (GOLD analysis project Ga0209589, IMG submission 187525) | Root nodule microbial communities of legume samples collected from California USA - Cow pea white BW (SPAdes) (version 2) | ecosystem: Host-associated > Plants > Roots > Nodule | place: USA... | reverse complement strand
TGGTGCTGGCAGTCCTCGGGATATTGAATGCAGAATTGTGAGAATGACAGCGGTGGCGTCACCGCTTGGGATTCGTAGTTTGAATAGGCGGGCTGGCTGCAAACGCAATACATTATGGCCAGCATGCGAGTCGCATGTCTGATCATCGAAAGTTCGCCTAGCATTCCTGATTGTTAGGCGAAGTATATTGCGATGCAATGGAAGCGCTATGACAATTGTGCGGCAACCGATGCACAATCGTGGAGCAGGGGGTGCGCGTTTGATGTCGACCGGCAAGAAGGGACCAAGGAGCAGTCCGTGATCTTCAATTTGCGCAAGATCGACTCCCTAACGCATGGAAGCCACCTGCTCCTGCTCCGTCGTCTCGTACGGCGGCACGTTAATCGGGTTGTGCAGACAGGTCCAGCCGAGCGCATCGACAGGGCGTTATCCCGTTTCGACGGAGCGGTCATGACTCACACATCGTCCTCCACTCACACAGGGTGACGGTGAATGGTAGCGTCTGAGAAGATCCTCGGCGGCCAGACCGACGGACATGCCAGCCTCGACGTCATCAAGCAGCACCTCGCGATCCTTTACACGAGCGGCCAGGAATGGATGGGACGTATGAAGCGTTTCGCCGAACGTGCGCGGCCTCGACATCTTCAGTCAGAAACTGGTGGCGCGCGAACTGGGCGTGTGGAGCATCACCGAGGAAGGCCGCAGTTTCCTCGCGATCCTCGAGCGCCCGCCTGCGGCCGATCACAAGATTGCGCCCGCCGAGCCGAGCCCGGTCGCCCCGATGACCAGCGCAAGCGCTAGGCCCGCACCTCAGTTTCGGTGAACAACGCCTGTGCTCGCGCGGTCACTTGCCGGTGAAGCGCGGCGTCCGCTTTTCGATGAAATGGGCGATGCCCTCCTTGAAGTCCTCCGTTCCGCGGCAGATCGCAACTTCCCTGTTTGCGAGCTGCGTGGCCTCGGCCAGCGTTTGCCGGGGAGCCGCCGTCAACTGCTGCTTGATGATACGCATGGACCGGGGTGAGCAGAGATTGGCGAAATCGGATGCCGTCTGCTGCACGGTCTCGCGGAAGGTGTCCGCCGGCAGCATACTGACCAGGCCGAGCCGCTCGGCTTCCGCGGCTTCGACCACGCGCCCCGACAGCAGAAGATCCGCGGCATTCATCGGTCCGATGAGTTGGCGCAACATCCAGGCGCTGCCGTGCTCCGCGATCAGGCCGCGCCGGGCGAAGGACGTGGTCAGCTTCGCACCTGCGGCCATGAAGCGGAGATCGCAATACAGCGCGATGCAAAGACCAACGCCCGCGATCGCGCCATTGATGCCCGCAATGATCGGCTTGGGAACGGCAAGCAGATAGCTGTATCGCTGCGCCAGATCGTCGTCGCTCTCTGCGGGAACGACCGGTGCCGCGGCGGCCGCGCTTCCCGATGAGGCATCCGACAGGCGGCCCATATCGGCGCCGGCGCAGAAGCCCCGGCCCGCACCGGTGATCACGATCGCCCGGATCTCGTCGTCCTCGGATGCGATCACCATTAGGCGGCGCAGCTCGCTCTCCATGATGGGCGTCCAGGCATTCATTCTGTCGGGCCTGTCGAACGTGATCGTCGCAACGCGATCGGACACTTCGAACTTCATCTGTTCGGCAGAAACCATGGGTAATCTCCGTTCGTGGGCGTTCTAGCAAACGCAGGGAAGCCGCGAAATGCCTTTCGCCTATGGGAAAACTTTTCTATCTATGTGAAAAAGCAAGTGAGGAAACATGTCCAAAGACGTCATCAAGACGGCCAAGCGGCTGTTCGAGATTCTGGAATATTTCGACGAGGTGCAGCGGCCATTGAGTCTCAAGGAGGTCGCGCTGCGCTTCGGCTACCCCGTCTCCAGCGCTTCCGCGGTTCTCAAGAGCATGGTTGTGCTCGGCTATGTCGACTTCGACCGATATTCGCGGACCTACATGCCGACCATGCGGATCGTTCAGCTCGGGCACTGGGTGCAGGGCGCGCTCTTCGGCGAACGGGGCATTTCGGCGCTGGTCAACCACCTCAACAAGGAGACGGAAGAGACCGTCAGCATCGCCACCCAGAGCGACCTGTACATGCAATACATCCACGTTCAGCCTTCGCCGCGCACGATCCAGTTCTCGATCAGGCCCGGGACGATCCGCCCACTCGCGCGCTCTGGCCTCGGATGGATGCTACTGAGCGCCCGTTCAGATGACACCATCGAGAAGCTCGTGCGCCGCATCAATTTTGAAGAAGAGGATCGGAAAAAGAAGGTTGATCTGAAGGAACTGATGCTGAAACTCCGCAAGATCCGCAAAGATGGCTACGTCATCTCGCTTCATACCGTAACGGCCGGTGCCGGTGTCATCGGCATGTTGCTGCCGGAGCGGCGTCACGGTCGCATCCTGGCGATTGGCGTCGGCGGCCCGGTTGAACGGCTGGTTTCCAAGCGAACGCAGATCCTGAGATCGTTGCGCGAAGGCATCGACAAATTCGTCTCGCGGGAGGACCTCGCACCTGCGACGAAAGCCCGCAATTAAGCAGAGGCATTTTCACATATCTGTAAATATGAGCGCATATCTGTAATGCTCTAGCTTTCAGCTGCGGCCCGGCACATTGTCCTCCCACTCCACGCCCTGAATGCGCGGAGGTACTAAGATGGTCAAAAGGGTGGAGTCGTGCAGGAGAAGGTCGTCGATCTGAAAACCAAGGATGGGGTGATGAACACGTACGTGTTTCACCCGGACCGTCCAGGACCGTTCCCTGTCGTCATCTTCTATATGGACTCGGTCGGTGTCCGCGAGGAGCTGTCCGACATGTGCCGGCGTCTCGCAACGGTCGGCTACTACGTCATCATGCCGAACATGTATTACCGCATGGTCCGCTGCGTCGATCTCGACGCCAATCGGCTGTGGGATCCCGCTTGCGCAGACAAGCTGGAGTTCATGTGGAAGCTCAACCGCCACCTCACGAACACCATGGTGATGGAAGACACCCAGGTCATGTTCGACTTCCTCGCTAATGAGCCTGCGGCACGGCAGGGCAAGACGGGATGCCTCGGCTATTGCATGAGCGGCCGCTACGTCTACCGCGCCATGGGCGTGTTTCCCGATCGCATGGCTGCTGGTGCATCCGTCTACGGCGCGCGCCTCGTGACTGACCAGCCGGACTCCGCGCATCTCGTCACGGACAAGATTAAAGGCGAGATCTACTTTGCCCTCGCCGAACATGATCACTACGCACCACCCGAGATGCTCGAGCAGGTGTCGCAGGCAATCAAGACGGCCGGTATCAATGGACGGATGGAATACTATCCGGAAGCCGAGCACGGTTTCGCGTTTCCAACCCGGCGCCTCTACCACAAGGCCAGCACCGAGCGGCATTGGGAGCGCTTGTTCGATCTCTTTCAGCGCAATCTGAATTGAGCCCGAACGCCTGAGCCAACCTGCATTCAAGAGAGCCGCCGCGGCGTCGCAGCGCGTCCGGTAGAAAATCATAAGGGAAGAACGATGAAACTTGCGGATCGAATAAAGGTCATGTTTTCTGTGGGGGCGGTCGTGGCCGCCACTTTGCAGCTCGCTTACGCGCCCAGCGCGATGGCTGCCGACCCGGTGAAGATCGGTCTTGCGCTGCCGCTGAGCGGCGCGGCGGCGACTTACGGACAAGAGCTGCAGCGCGGCGCCGAATATGCGGCGGGTCTTATCAACCAGCGGGGCGGCATTCTCGGCGGCCGGAAGATCGAGCTGGTCTTTGAAGACGAAAAGGGCACCCCGCAGGGCGGGGTCGCAGCGGTGCAGAAGCTGATGTCGGTCGGGCGGGTGAAGGCGATCACGGGCGGAACAAATAGCTCGGTCGTGCTCGCGGAGTCGTCCGTCACGAAGAAGCGGATTTTGCAGGTGAACGCGGGCGCGCAGGCCGACGCCATCACCGATCAGGGCAGCCCTTGGTTGTTCCAGATCAACAATACGGTGTCGCTGAATTCAGAGGCGTTCAATGCCTACATCGTCAAGACGTTGAAGCCGAAGACGGTTGCCTACATGGGTGAGAACTCCGAATTCAACAAGACCGTGCTGGAGAAGCTCAAGGAGAGTCTCAGGTCGGCCGGTATCGAGCTGGCGAGCACATCGACCTACGACGCCGAAACCAACGACTTCACGTCCATCCTCACCAAGATCAAGGCGAGCAATCCAGACATGATCTACGTCGCCGATGCCTATCCGGCGCGTGCAGCGCAGCTCTGGAAACAGGTGCGGCAGATCGGCGGCTTCAAGATCGAGGTAATGTCGCCGGGCGTGGTGACGCCGGGCATGATCAAGCCGTCGGAGGGCGCCATGAATGGCGTCATCACGGGTGAAATCTTCATGGCCTCCGATCCGGGGCCTGACGGCAAGGAATTCGTTGAGAACTACCAGAAGAAGTTCAACAACGTCCCCGGCAAGGGCGAGCTTGTGATCTTCGAAGCGATCAATCTGATCGCTTCTGCGATGGACAAGGCAGGCACCGATAGCGACTACGACAAGATCTCGAAGATCATTCGTGAAGGCGCCTGGCAGAGCCCGCGTGGCCTGCTGAAGTTCGACGAAAAGGGCAGGGCGCGCGCGCCGTACTTCTACATTCAGCGAGTCGAGAACGGGGCTGTCGTCCAGCTCGAGCGCGTCAGCGCGAACTGAAGATCGACCGCAAATCAAAGGTAGAAGGCGCGTACGACTTTGGAACTTCTGGCTCAAACCCTGGTCAACGGATTGGTGCTGGGCGCCGGCTATGCCGTCATCGCCGTCGGCCTGACGCTGATCTTCGGAATCGTAGGCATCGCAAACTTTGCCCACGGCGCGTTCTTCGCCATGGGCGGCTACGCCTGCTATTTGCTGACGTCGCAAGGCCTGAACTATTTGGCCGCTGTTCCGCTGTCCGTCCTGATCGTCGTGATCATCGGAGCGCTGACCGAATTGATCGTGATCCGGCGCAGCCTCTACGGAGACTCGCATCACGGCTCGTTGATCGTGACCTTCGCGCTCGGTCAGGCCGCGGTGGCCGGATTGATCCTGGTCTTCGGGCCGGATCCGCTTCCTGTGCCGTCACCTCTAGGGCAGAGCACGATGCGATTTTTCGGGATCTTCGTCACTTCGCAGCGCGCTTTCATCTTCGTCTGCTCGGTGCTCGTGCTCGGTGCCCTCGGCCTGTGGCTCCGGCTGAGCATCAAGGGTCAGCAGGTCGTCGCGGTTGCCCAGAACGCGCGCGGCGCGCTCTATTCCGGAATTAACGTGCCCTGGATACGCGCGCTCGCCTTTGTGCTTGGGGTCGCAGCGGCGGGTCTTGCCGGTGCGCTGCTGGCGCCGATCTCGACGATCTATCCGACCATGGGGTACGGCGCCCTGATCGTCGGATTTACCGTCGTCATCCTGGGCGGAATGGGCAGTATTCCCGGCGCGATGCTGGGAGCGCTTCTGATCGGTGTCGCCAACGCGCTGTTCGAAACTTATGTTTCGGTCTCCTGGACGCCCGCGTTGGGCTGGGCGCTTGTCATCGCCACGCTGCTGTTCCGTCCACAGGGACTGCTCGGCCGACTCCAGCAACATCGGCACTGATATGGCGATCCAGGACTTCGGCACGATGATCGACAGGAAGCAGGTCGGTGTCTCGGACGACAACAAGTCTGGACGCACCGCGCGGGAGGCCGCCTACATCGCCTGCGCTATCGTCGTTATCGCGATCTTCGCTTACGTCTTCACCGACCCTTTCGTGGTAACTCTGGCCGGCTACACCTGCGCGTTGGCCCTGTTTGCCTTGAGCATCAACATCATTCTCGGCGGCGTCGGCGAGGTGCCGCTCGGACAATGTCTGTTTTTCGGCGTCGGTGCGTATGGCGCGGCCATCGGAATGGGCAAAGTGGGGCTGCCTTTCGAACTCGCGGTGCTCATCGCGCTCGTCTTGTCCGTGGCACTAGCTGCCATCATCGGCGTCATCACGCTGCGTCTGACCGGCGCCTATTTCTCGATTGTCTCCTGGGGCCTCACCGGGGTCGCCATGGTCGCGGCGACGAATCTCGAGGAGATCACCGGAGGGCCGCTCGGCTTGTTCGGATTCCCGCCGATCGAGATCGGGCCGCTTCAGCTATCGGATCCGCAGACCTACTTTGCGGTCACCGCCACCATTCTCCTGCTGACGATCCTGTTCCTAGTAGCCCTGCGCCGGTCTCCCTTCGGCGCCGCGATGAACAGCGTCCGCCAAAATCCTCATCTCGCCCGCTCGGTCGGCGTCGACGTAGCACGTGTCCGGCTGAAGGCCTTCATGCTAAGCGCGCCATTTGCCGCGCTGGCCGGCGCGCTTGCCGTTCCCTACACCCAGATCGTGACGCCCGAGGTGTTCAGCGTTGCGAACACGGTGGACGGGCTTCTGATGGTGCTGCTGGGCGGGGCGCAGCTCGTGGTCGGCCCCGTTATCGGCGCCGCGATGTTCACGCTGATACCGCAGGCTATGAACCTCGATCCGAACGTGAGGATCCTGGTGTTCTCGTCGATCATCATCCTGATCATGATGTTTGCTCCCGGCGGGTTGCATCAGTTGGGAGTTGCCCTGCGTGACTGGTTTGGAAGGAAGATAGATGACGATCGTAGTCGCTGAGCGTCCAGCCGTCTCGGCCCGGGACATCGTCAAGCGGTATGGCGGTGTGACGGCTCTAAACGGCGTCAGCCTCGACGTCCAGGAAGGCGAGATTTTCGGCATCATCGGTCCGAATGGCGCGGGCAAGTCGACGTTGTTCGATATCCTCTGCGGTATCACCGTCCCGACTAGCGGATCGATCCGCATCATGGGTAGTGAGATTGCGGGGATGCCGCCCCACCTTATCGCGCGCTCCGGCGTCGCCCGCACCTTCCAGAGGACCGCGGTGTTCGCCGAAAGTACGGTGCTCGAAAATCTCCTGTTCGGCCGCCATGCAAGCTTTCACCACGGCGTCTTGGACCGAATCATCGGCAGCAAAACCTTTGCCGGTGATCAGCAGGCCTTCCAAGCCCGCGTCGAGGAGGTGCTCACGCTTATCGGCCTTGACGGAGAGCGGCACCGCAAGGCTGGCGTGCTGGCCTATGGCGTGCAGCGCCGGCTCGCTGTCGGTATCGCATTGATGTCCGATCCGAAGATCATGTTTCTCGACGAGCCGGCAGCCGGCATGAACGGCCGCGAGACTACCGACTTCATCGCACTGATCCGTGCGATCGCGCCGGGACGGACAATCCTGATCGTCGAGCACGACATGGCGGTTATCCGGCAACTCTGCGGCCGCGCGCTCGTCGTCGTCGACGGGAAGCCTGTCGTGGTCGACGCGCCGCATCACGTTCTCAGTCATCCGGAAGTCGTGACCGCTTATCTGGGGGCTGACGATGACGAGTGATGGCACGCTGCTGACCGTCAAGGACGTCTCGGCGGCTTACGGCAAGGTCGTCGCGCTCCGCGGTGTCTCGCTTTCCGTCAACCGCGGCGAGATCGTCGCCATCCTCGGCGCCAACGGCGCCGGCAAGACCACGTTGTTGAATGCGATCTCCGGCGTTCTGCCGATCACTACGGGCCGCATCGAGTTCGCGGATCAGCGCATCGATGGTCGCAAGCCCTGGACGCTCAGCCGCGCGGGCATCAGCCACGTGCCCGAAGGGCGCGAGATCTTTCCGTCGATGACGGTCGAGGCGAATTTGAGGATCGTCGACGCGTTCGGCAGCGGCCCCGTGTTCTCGGTCGAGGACGTGCTGAACATGTTTCCGCGCCTGCGCGAGCGGTTCCGGCAGGCGGCCGGAAATCTCAGCGGCGGTGAGCAGCAGATGCTGGCGATCGGCCGCGGCTTGATGGCGCGGCCCCGGCTCATCCTGTTCGATGAGCCGTCGCTCGGGCTATCGCCGTTCTTCTCCAAATTCGTGCTCGGCGCGATCGGAGCGCTGCGGACCAAGGGTCTTTCGGCGCTTCTGGTCGAGCAGAACATGCGCGCAGCGCTCAAGATTGCCGACCGGGCCTATGTGCTCAGAGTGGGCTCGATCGTGCGCGAAGGATCGGCCGGCGAAATCGCTGATGCCCCCGATATCCAGGAAGCCTATCTCGGCGCTTAGCGCAATCAGCTCGTTGCAAGGGATTTGAGACAGACACATGCAGGGTCGACGCAATCTTCCACTCGATGGGCTCACGGTCATCGATCTCGGGCAGGTCTATCAGGGGCCGTACGCGACGTACCTGATGGCCAAGGCCGGGGCCAAGGTGATCAAGATCGAACCGCTGGCCGGCGAGCCGGTGCGTCAGCGCGACAGCGTCAGCCGCGGCTCGGGCGCGCCGTTTGCGATGCTGAACGGCCACAAGAAGTGCATCACGCTCGATCTGAAATCCGCGAAGGGCAAGGAGATCCTCAAGCGCCTGGTCAAGGACGCGGACGTCCTCCTGGAAAACTACGCACCGGGTGTGATGGATCGTCTGGGCATCGGCTGGTCCGTGCTGCACGAACTCAATCCCCGATTGGTTTACGCATCGGGATCCGGTTACGGACTGTCGGGTCCGGATAAGGACAATCTGGCCATGGACGTGACCGTTCAGGCCGTGTCAGGCTTGATGAGCGTCACCGGCTTTCCAGATAGTCCGCCCGTCAAGGCCGGCCCGGCCCTGGTCGATTTCATGAGCGGAATTCACCTCTATGCTGGGGTGATGACGGCGTTGTACGAGCGGCAGATCACGGGCGTCGGCCGGCTGGTGGAAGTGGCGATGCAGGAGGCCGTGTTTCCCGCACTCGCCTCGAACCTGGCCTACATGTACGACATCGGCAGGGCACCGCCGCGCACCGGCAATAGACACGGCGGGCTATCCGCAGCGCCCTATAACGTCTATCCGGCGAGCGATGGCTACATCGCGATCATTGCGACTAATGACAAGCATTGGGGCAATTTGCTGCAAGCGATGGGGCGGACCGAACTCGCGGACGATCCGCGATTCCGGGACAAGGTCGCGCGCGTTCGCAACATGGACGAAACGGACCAGTTGATCGCGGACTGGAGTTCGAAGATCTCCCGGGAGGAGGCCTGCGCTGCACTGGCGAGATTCAAGGTGCCCTCCGCACCGGTCCGCGACCTAGATGAGGTCTGCAACGATCGCCACATGCACGCGCGCGGCATGCTCGAATGGCTCGAGCATCCGCAGTTCGGACGGATCGTGATTCCGGACAGTCCGATACGCATCCACGGCGCCGACAGGTTGCCGGCCGCGGTCTCCTCCAGATTGGGCGCGAACACCGACGAGGTGCTGTCGTCCATGCTCGACATGTCCGAGCCTGAAATCGCAGCGCTGCGAACCGAGGGCGTGATCGGTCCGCGTCCTTCATCCACCTAGTGAGCGAGTGACAATGTCAGCTTCGGAAACCCTCGTTGTCGAGACAGCGGCGCGCGTTCTTGCGGATCTGGCCGATCCGCAGACCATTGTTCAAAGGCGCGACGATGCCTGGAAGGTGCCGCTCTGGTCCTCCCTTCAGGAGATTGGGCTGGACCTTGCCTGGGCTTCGGAGACCGCCGGCGGGGCAGGGGCGTCGCTCGCGGATGGCTTCGGAATCATCCGCGAAGCGGGTCGCGCCGCATTGGCGGCGCCTCTGGCGGAAACGCTTCTCGCCGCGTGGCTGCTGGACCGCGCGGGGCTGACCGCGCCCGGCGGGCCGATGACGGTGGCGCCGGTTCGACCGAAAGATCACCTTACGCTCGACAAGGCCGGCCGCGTCAACGGTCGTGCCCGAATGGTGCCCTTTGCCGGCGATGTCGAGCATCTCGTCGTTCTAGCCACTGGAGACGACGGGCCGTCGGTGGCTCTGGTCCGGACCGCCGATTGCAAACTGAAGCCGGGCAAAAGCCTCGCGGGCGACGCGCGCGACACAGTGGAGTTCGTAAGCGTCCTGCCGGTTCATCGTGCGCGCCTGCAGGAATCGGGAACGCGCGAGAAGGACGTCCTCCTGCTGATGGGCGCAGCTGTGCGAGCGCAGCAGATTGCGGGCGCTCTGGACAGGATCCTCGAACTTTCGGTCCTTTATTCGCAGCAGCGTGTCGCGTTCGAGAAGCCGATCTCGAAATTCCAGGCAATCCAGCACAGCCTCGCGCGGCTCGGCGGCGAGGTTGCTGCGGCAGCGTCGGCTGCGGCGTCGGCGGCTGATACCGTCGCCAACACCGGCTTTGATGGCGACGCCGCGCTGCTCGAGATCGCAGCGGCCAAGATTCGCTGCAGCGAGGCCGCCGAGCTCGGGGCCGGCATTGCCCATCAGGTGCACGGCGCGATCGGCTTCACCGACGAGCATATCCTGCACCGGTTCACGCTGCGCCTTCTTTCGTGGCGCGATGAGTTCGGTGACGAAACGTTCTGGAGCCTCAAGCTCGGCGAGGAAATTACAGCCAGAGGTCCCCAGGGGCTCTGGCCCCTGCTGGCCTCTCGCTGAAAGGAGCTGCGATGTCCCTTATTCATTTCGACGCCATGCGCCTGCCGGCTCATTGCCAGGAACTGCGCAAGGAGGTCAGGGCCTTTCTGGAGGGCGAGATCGCGGCCGGTACCTTCGATCCCGAGAGGCCGGAGGTGGGTGAAAAGAATGCCGATGAATTCTCCCGCCGTGTCGGCGCGAAAGGCTGGATCGGCATGACGTGGCCGAAGAAGTATGGCGGTCAGGAGCGCAGCTTCCTCGAGCGCTATGTCGTGACCGAGGAAATGCGGATCGCCAATGCTCCCGTACGCCGCTTTTTCGTCGCGGACCGGCAGAGCGGCCCGACCCTCATTCGTTACGCGCATGAAAAGACAAAGCGGGACGTGCTGCCTCGGATCATCCGCGGCGAGCTTTTCTTCTGCATCGGCATGAGCGAGCCCAACTCCGGCTCGGACCTGTTCGCGGCGAGCACGAAGGCGACCAAGACGGACGGCGGCTGGCTGATCAACGGTACGAAAGTCTGGACCAGCAGCGCGCACATTGCGGACTACATGATCGGCCTGTTCCGGACCTCCGGCTCGACCAAGGAAAACCGGCGTCACGGCCTGACCTCGTTCCTGGTCGACATGAAGACGCCTGGCATCACCTGCCGGCCGATCGGGCAGATGAGCGGCCAGCGAGACTTCAATGAGGTCGTGTTCCAGGACGCTTTCATTCCGGATGATCACGTCATCGGCGAGGTTGATGGTGCCTGGAAGCAGGCCACGAGCGAGCTGGCTTACGAGCGCTCCGGCCCGGAGCGGTTTCTCGAAACTTACGGTGCGCTGCTTGCACTTTCCAACGCGGCGGGCTCGAAGCCAGACGTTCGGGTCACCGTCGGCATTGGGCGGCTGGTCGCGCAATTGCACACGCTGCGCCGCATGTCCGTCTCAGTGGCAGGAATGCTCGAAGCGGGCCGCGAGCCAGTGGTGGAAGCCGCGATCGTCAAGGACCTCGGTACGGTCTGGGAGCAGGGCCTGCCGCACCGGGTCCGCGAGCTCGCTTCACTGCTCGACCTCGAAGACGACGAAGAGGACGCATTCCGCAATAAGCTGGACTTCGAGCTCAAGATCGCTCCGAAGCTGACGATCCAGGGCGGCACCACGGAGGTTCTACGCGGCATCATCGCGCGCGGACTCGGACTTCGCTGATCAGGACAAAAGGAATCTGACACCACATGAGCACTGATATCGCAGTTACCACGCAAGGCCATGTCGCAACGATCGAGATCCAGCGGCCGCCGCTGAATTATTTCGATCTCCAGCTCATCCGCGACATCGCCGACGCGCTCGACAAGATCGATGCGAACAGCGAAATCCGCTCCGTCGTCCTTGCCGCGCAGGGCAAGGCGTTCTGCGCCGGCGCGGATTTCAATACGCCGGCCCGGGACGCGCCGGCCAATGGCGACCAGCGGGACGGCGGTCACCTCTATATCGAGGCCGTGCGCATCTTCCGGAACAAGAAGCCGATCGTTGCCGCCGTGCACGGCGCCGCAATCGGCGGCGGCTTTGGCCTCGCGATGTCGGCGGATTTCCGCGTGACCTGCCCCGAGGCCCGGTTTGCCGCGAACTTCACCCGCCTCGGTTTCCACCCGGGCTTCGGGCTGACCGTCACCCTGCCGGAAGCCATCGGCAAGTCGAACGCCGAGCTGATGTTCTACACCAGCCGGCGCGTCACGGGTGAACAGGCGCTGGCGATGGGATTGGCCAGCGTGCTGGTCCCTCAGGACCAGGTCCGCACCGCAGCCATGTCGCTCGCCCAGGAGATTGCAGAATGCTCGCCGCTCGGCTTGCTGTCGACCCGAACGACCATGCGTGCCGGGCTGGCGGACCGCGTCAAGAAGGCGACGGATCATGAGCTCGCCGAGCAGAACCGCCTGCGCGTGACGGACGATTTCCGTGAAGGCGTCAAATCTACGGCGGAGCGCCGATCCGCCAATTTCACCGGCAAATGAGGGCACCATGACGGAAAAGCTCGAAAAATTCCCGGACGGAAGTTGCGATTGCCACGTCCACATCTATGGGCCGTTCGATCGTTTCCCGGTCGACTATTCCGGAAAATTTGCCCCGAAGCAGGAATTCCCGGTCGAGATGCTGTTCGACGTCTGGAAGTCGATCGGCATTTCACGCGGCGTGATCGTCCATGCCGGCAATGCCGGCTCGGACAACGAGGTGACGCTCGAGGCCTTGAAGCGCTTTCCGGACAAGCTGCGCGCGGTCGCGATCCTCAATCAAGACGTCACCGACAAGCGGCTGGACGAGTTGACCGATGCCGGCTTCAAGGGCGTGCGCATCAATCTCCTGTATCAGGACGGCAAGCCTGTGTTGTCGGGCGGCGGCATGAATCTGGACGACCTGAAGGCCTTGGCACCGCGCATTGCCGAGCGTGGCTGGCACGCACAGCTCTGGATCGAGACCGGCGACCTGCAGCAGCTCGCGCCGGAGATCGAAAAGCTACCGCTCGACTTCGTCATCGACCACCAGGGCCGCACCATGGCGGACAAGACCGTCAACTACAGCGGCTACCAGTGGTTCTGCGACCGCGGCCTCAAGAGCGGCCGCTATTGGTGCAAGCTCTCCGGTGCGGACCGCAACACTCGCATCGGCAGCCCGTACAAGGACACCGAGGACTTCATGAAAGCGCTGGTCGCCGCCAACCCCGACCGGCTGGTCTGGGGCAGCGACTGGCCGCATGTCGGGCACACCGACGATGCGGTCCCAAAGGAGTCCGTGCTTATGGACCTGTTCGGGCGCTGCGTGCCTGACGAGGCCGTCCGTAGGAAGATCCTGATCGAAAATCCGACCCGGCTCTACGGCTTCTGAGAGCCAGAGGTTGCCAACGAATCACGCCGGGCTCGCCACGGCGGGATTCTTTGGACGCAGGGCCGCTGTCGAACTTGCCGTTGCGATAAGTACGTCGTTGGCGTCTCGCAGCTCGGCCTCCATGAAGCCTATGCTACGGCCCTGCCGAACGACTTTGCCATAGGTGCGGTACAGCCCGGGATGGGCTGGAAGCAGGAACGCCACCTTGATCTCCAGGCTGGCGACCGTAATCCGGTATTCGCCGCGCAGCAGGCTCGCCGTCGCCATTGCTGCGTCGAGCCAACCCGTAACGATGCCACCCTGCACGATGCCGCCCTTGGGATGTCCTTCGGTGGAATGGCAGTGCCGCGGCTCGGCATGCCATTCGATTGTGACACGGTCGCGTGTCTCATCGTAGGAAACAGCGCCCACGCCGAGCAGCTCCCAGGCCGCCGGCCGCCGCGCCTCAGTCTGCTTGATCAAGTCTTCGTTCGACATTTCAGGTGATGACTCGCAGTTGCTGGATTTCACGAGACGGGCTGCAGCACGCCTCGCAAACAATCAACACAAGCAGTGTCGCCGTGCAACCAGCGCCCAGCGGTGGTCAGCTATCCCGCGATACCTTTTTGCCAGGTGGAGGGATTTCCGCCAAAACCGCGGCGGGCTCGCTTCTCGAGCCAGTAGCCCATCTGTGGCGGGACCGCGCTGAAGGCCGCATCGACACCGAGCTTCTGTGCCGCGTCCATCGCCCAGTTTGGATTGTGGATGAACTCGCGGCCGACCGCGACGAGATCGGCCTTCTTATCCTGAAGAATCGCTTCGGCCTGGTCGCCGTGGATGATGAGGCCGACCGCCATGGTCATGATGTCTGCCTCGCGGCGGATATAGTCCGCAAACGGGACTTGGTAGCCGTATTTGTTGAGGCGGAAGAAGTTCGGCACCTTGCTGTTGAGGCCTCCGGTGCTGCAGTCGATGACGTCGACGCCCTTCGTCTTCAGGATGCGCACCAGTCGCGCGTTCTCCGCCGGCCCCCAACCCGCTTCGTCCTCGATCGAAAGGCGGACGAATAGGGGTTTTGAGGCCGGCCAATGCGCGCGAACGGACTCGGCGACCTCAATGGCAAATCTCATACGGTTGGCTTCGCTGCCGCCATAATCGTCTGTTCGCTGGTTCGCCTCCGGCGACAGGAACGAATGGATCAGATAGCCATGGGCGGCATGCAACTCGACAATGTCGAAACCCGCTTGGTCGGCCCGCGCAGCCGCCTTGCCCCAGGCCTCGACCGCATCGGGAATTTCATGACGCTCCAGTGCGCGCGGCGTAAAATAGCCGTTGCCGAACGCAAGCGCGCTCGGACCTATCAGGTCCCAGCCGTCCACGTCCTCTACCTCCGCAAGCTCCTGGGCGGAGAGGGTTCCGTCTCCCTCCCAGGGGCGCCGGGCCTTTCCCTTCCGGCCGGTGTGTCCAAGCTGGATGCCGGCTGCGGCGCCGTTCGACTTGATGAAGCTCGCGATGTCGCGAAGCGGCGCGATGAACTTGTCGTCCCAGATGCCGAGGTCTCCGGCCGTCCCGCAGCCGCGGCGCTCGACCTTGGTCGACTCGACGATGACAAGGCCCGCGCCGCCTGCGGCGAACTTGCCCGCATTGGTGATGTGCCAGGGTGTCGGGAAGCCGCGCTCTGCGACGTATTGCAGCATCGGCGGCACCACGATCCGGTTCTTAAATGTGACGTCGCGGATACGCAGTGGCGAGAACAGCAGCGTTTCGTTCATCCCGACCTCCATTTTTGCGCAAGATTAGAGGACCGGTCCGCGCATGCCAATGCGAGTCAGGGACGACGTCGCATTTCTATGGATGTGAAAAGAGGAGCTAACGATATCCGAGTGGCCGCACTGCAGCGGTCGCTCGGGCTTTGTCTTGTCCATGATGCCTTGCGATCAGGACTTTCTCATCAGCGAACACTTGCTTTGCTCGCGGGGAATGTTGGCGTCTTCGGCCGGCACGGTTGCGACGACTTCATAGAAGTCCCAAGGTCCCTTGGATTGCTCCACCGTTTTTGCGCGCAGCAGGTAGTAATCGTGGATGTGCATGCCGTCCTCGCGAACGTAACCCTTCTCCGAGAAGAAGTCGTTCACAGGCATCGAGCGGAATTTTGCGAGCACGGCGGCGGTGTCGAGTGTGCCGGCAGCTTCCACAGCCTTCAGATAGTGCATAGTTGCCGAGTACATCCCGGCCTGAACCATGGTCGGCATGCGGCCGACCTTGTCGAAGAACCGCTTCCCGAACGCACGGGAGGCGTCATTCCGATTCCAGTAGAATGCTTCTGAGGTGTACAAACCCTGCAAATTGGGAAGCCCGACCGACTTGGCATCCGTGATCTGGAACAGCAGGGCAGCGACCCGCATCTTGCTCTTCTGGCCGAGCAGACCAAATTCGTGGGCCTGCATCAGCGAGTTGGTGGTGTCCCCGCCGGCGTTGGCGAGAGCCAACACGTTGGCGCTCGAGTTCTGAGCCTGCAGCAGGAACGACGAGAAGTCGCTGGTGTTGAAGGGATGCCGCACCGAGCCAACCACCTTGCCGCCGGATTCCTTCAGCACGGCAGACGCATCGGACTCGAAGGCTTGTCCGAAGGCGTAGTCGGCGGTCAGGAAGTACCATTCGTTTCCGCCCTGTCCCATCAGCGCCTTCGCGGTACTGCGTGCCAGCGTGTAGGTGTTGTAGGTCCACTGAAATGTATTGGGCGAGCATTTCTCGTTCGTGATGGCGGATGCGCCGGCCGACGACACGATCATCATCTTGTTCTTGTCCCGGACCAGATCGGCCAGGGCCAGCGCGACCGCGGAATTTCCGATATCGAGAATGACATCTACGCCTTCCGTGTCGATCCATCGCCTGGCGATGCCCGAGGCGATATCGGGCTTGTTCTGGTGGTCGGCGAAGACGACCTCGATCGGCTGTCCCAGCAGCTTGCCGCCGAAATCGGCGATCGCCATTTTTGCGACTTCGACCGCCGCAGGCCCCGCAGCATCCGCATATTGGCCCGACTGATCGTTGAGTACGCCGAGCTTGACCGGCTTCGACGCAGGCGCCTGCGCATGAGCCGAAGCAAGACTCAGGAAAACCATCGATGCAGCCAGCACACTTCTCATTGTTTCACTCCCTTTGAAATTTTTGAATGCTTGAGTCAGGATTGATCTTGCGAGGCTATCGGCGCGGACGAGGTTCTATTCGGCCGCCTCGCGGTATCGCTCCACGCCGTTCAGGCTTTCGCCATTGGCACGAAGGGCGCCGCCCCATTTGGCCAGCCACCAGCCATATTGTTCGGGCCACTGTTCGAAATTGCCGGTCAATCCGAAATGCTCTGCGGCGTGGAGCGCCCAGAAAGGATCGTAGAGCATCTGGCGCGCGAGGAAGATGAGATCGGCCCGGCCGTCCTGCAGGACTTTCTCGGCGAAGTCAGGGGTACGGATCATGCCGACGGCGCCGGTCGCAATGTCGGCCTCACGGCGAATGCGTTCGGCAAAGGGCACCTGGTAGCCGGGACCGCGGCCGAGATTGGCATTGGTCGACCCGGCGCGAAGATTGCCGCCCGTTGAGCAGTCGACCAGGTCGACACCCAGCTCCTTTAATTTGCGGGAGAAGAGGACGCTGTCTTCGATCTCCCAGCCGCCGTCGATCCAGTCAGTCGCGGATATACGCACGAACAGCGGCGTGGATGAAGGAAGCGCGGCCCTCACGGCGCGCGTGACTTCGAGCGGGAAACGCATCCGGTTCTCGAGGCTGCCGCCATATTCATCGTTGCGGAAATTGGCGAGCGGCGACAGGAACGATTGCAACAGGTAACCGTGAGCCATGTGAAGCTCGATGACGTCGAAACCTGCCAGCACGGCCCGGCGCGCCGTTGCGACGAATGCATCGCGCACGCCGTCGAGACCTTCCTTGCTGAGAGGAATAGGGGTCTGGAAACCAGCGGAGAACGCGACATCCGAGGGGCCTGTAGGCACCCAGGTTTCCTCGCCCATCTCGATATCGCGGTCGGTCAGATGGCTGTTGCCCCGGAATGCGCGCTGCTGGCTGGATTTGCGTCCGCCGTGATTGATCTGGATAGCGGCTTTTGAGCCTCCGGATTTTATGACATGAACGATCTGGCGCATGCCGTCGATCTGGCCGTCTTCCCACAATCCGGGATCGCCGTTGGTGATGCGCCCCTTCCGGGTGACCGACGTCTGCTCGACGAACACGAGCCCGGCGCCGCCCTGGGCGAACTTGCCGTAGTGAACCAGATGGAACGGTGTGACGTAACCGTTCACGGCCGAATACATTCCCATCGGGGAAACGACGATGCGGTTGCTCAGCTCTACGCCACGGAATGCGATGCTTTCAAACAACTTGATCATTGTAATCTCCCCCTGAATTCGCGGACGAGGACATTCGCCCTTCTTCGTTCGTCATGCTTGTGCGATGGCGCCTGCGCGGCGCAACGCATCGATCTCGCCGTCGGACATGCCGAGATATTGCGACAGCACCTCGCCATTGTGCTGACCGAGGCGCGCGGACGGGACGTAGTCCGGCGCCGCCGTATCGTGCAGCACCAGCGGACTGCGATGAACGAGGATGTCGCCGTATTCGGGATGCGCAATCTCACGCAGCATGCCGCGGGCGTGGAGATGCTTGTCTTCGGTCACCTCGCGCAGGTCGCGAACCGCGGCGCAAGGCACCCGGTTGACGCGGCAGAGCTCGGTAATCTCGTCGCGCGTGAGCTGCGAGGACCAGTCGGACACGATCTGGTCGGTCAGGTCGATGTGCTTCAAACGGTCAAGCACCGTCTTGAAGCGCACGTCGTCGGCCAGCTCCGGCTGCCCCATCGCGCGCGTCAGTCCGGTCCAGTGGGATTCGTTGACGCTGATGATGGCAACATAGCCGTCGGATGCGGGATAGACGTTATAGGGCGCCTCGGCCAACCCGCCATGACGATTGCCGGTGCGAGGGGCTGCCGCCTTGCGATTGAAGACGTCGGCCAGGTTCGAGGCCATCGCTGGATAGACGGTCTCGACCATCGCGATCTCGACCAGCCGGCCGCGGCCGCTCTTCTCCCGATCGTAAAGCGCGGTGAGAATGCCGGCGTAGAGATGCACGCCGCTGATGAAGTCGGTGATGGCAGGACCCGCCTTGACCGGAGGACCATCGGCAAATCCCGTCACGCTCATGATACCTGATACCGCCTGGACGGTGAGGTCCATCGCCAAATTGTCCCGACTAGGCCCCGACAGGCCGTAACCGGTGGCCGAGCCGTAAATCAGCCGCGGATTGATGGCGCTGAGTGCGGCATAGCCGACGCCCAGTCGATCGAGCACGCCGGGGGCGTAGTTCTCGATCAGCACGTCGGCCTTCGCCGCGAGCTCCTTCAGGACCCTGACGCCGTCTGCCGACTTCAGGTTCAGGCTGATGTTGCGCTTATTGGCATTCAGCATCGCGAACGGGACGGCGTTGCCCTTGCTGATGCGGGCGCGATGACGCACCGGCTCGCCGTTCGGCGGCTCGACCTTGATGACGGTCGCACCGGCCTGCGCCATCAGGAAGCCGGCGTACGGACCCTGGTAAACCTGGCCGAGGTCGATGACGATCACGCCGGCGAGCGGCAATGCGTTATTGTTGTCCAAGGTGTCCCTCGATCCTGTCAGAAATTGTAGAGCCGCGCCGGATTGGCGATCAGGATCTTGCGGCGGGTGGCTTCGTCAGGAACGCACTCGTGCAACAGCCGAAGCAGATCCTGGAGATCTGGCATCGTCTCGGCGCTGTGGCCGACATGCGGCCAATCGCTGCCCCACACGACTTGATCGGACGCAGCCTGAACGATGGCGCGCATGAAGGGAGCCGTGTCCGCATAGGGACGGCCGACACGCGTGTTGCGGTCCGCACCTGAGATCTTGGTCCAGTAACGCCCGGTCTTCAGCCGGTCGGTGAAGGCGCGGAAATCCGGGTGATCGTGTCCCTTGTCAGCCATGGTGCGCGACATGTGATCGACCACGTAGTTCAGCGGCAGCTTCTCGAGCTCGGTAGCGGCGGCCGCCAGATCCGAACTCTCGATCCAGAGTTGGGCATGCCAGCCCCGCTCCGCGATGCGAGGGGCAAGCTTGACCAGGTCGTCGTAGCTGGTGCCGAGCGTCGAGACCGGCTTGCCGTCCTGCCGGATCATGGTCACGCGCACCGCCTTGAAGCCGGCATCGGTGAGTTCATCGAGCCGCCGATCCGAGACGTCGGGCCGCAGGATCGCGACGGCACGAAGTCGGTCGGGGTACCGGCGCAGCGCGTCGTAAGTGACCGCATTGTCGTCTCCCGATCCCACCGCATGGACAATAACGCCGCGCGTGATGCCGAGCCTGTCCCAGACGGCAAAAGCGTCCTCGATCGTGAATGGCTTGGCCGCGGTAAAGCGTCCCTCGTTTCCGGGCGGAAAGCGATCGAAGGGGCCGTAGATGTGAAAATGACAATCGCAGCTGCCTTCAGGCAATCGGTAGTCCATGCAAGCAAATCCCTGTTCGGTCCTGAGAGGTGTTGCCGCCGCTGCACGCGGTGGCCCGGCGAGCGTCATCGTCGTGAACGTGATGGCTGATCTGTATGCTGGTGAGTAGGTTCAACTCGGCGACGGGAGGTCCGCGCGGCGGCCGATCGACATCAGTCGATCGCAGCAGAAAAATTCAATTCCGGCTCCATAACGCCTCCCTGCAAGCGCGCCACCCTGTGGTGGGCGGTTTTGTTTTTGAGCGGCCGTAACGCCGCGGCCTTGCTGGCCGGAGAGAACACTAAGAGCAGGGCGGGCCCGAGTCCACAGAATTACATATATGTAGTTCTATTTCTACATATATGGAAAGAATGTTGCATCCAAGCATTTGAAACGCTAATTCTCCCAAGGCGGGGACGCCGGCTCCCGTCTATCAAGGTATCGATCCGCTGTTTTTTCGCAGATTTCTTTCCACACATGTGCAAAAGATGAATTCCAGCATCAAGTCAGCCAAGCGAATCTTCGAAGTCCTCGAATATTTCGAGGACGTGAAGCGCCCGATCTCGCTGAAGGAGGTCGCGACGAAGTGCGACTATCCGACGTCCAGTGCCGCGGCCCTGCTAAAGAGCATGGCGATGCTCGGATACCTGTTCTACGACAGCTACAATCGGACCTACATGCCGA
>Ga0209589_1005951_pt1 | contig 20441 bp, 12 predicted proteins | sample CowpeawhiteBW_FD_187525 | JGI IMG/M metagenome (GOLD analysis project Ga0209589, IMG submission 187525) | Root nodule microbial communities of legume samples collected from California USA - Cow pea white BW (SPAdes) (version 2) | ecosystem: Host-associated > Plants > Roots > Nodule | place: USA... | reverse complement strand
ACGAGTTATAAAAGAGTCTCCACTGTTACTGTGAAAGCTATACAAAACAGAGGCGGTAAGGGTTAAGGGTACTTACGTGAGCAGAACAATGGCCAAGCTAAACGTAAATCTGAAGAACGTTGGAACCTTAGCAGAGCTCTAGTGCGGGAACAGGGAAGGAGGCGGCTGCGAATCTGAGAATGCAGAAAGTGTGAGTGTTAGGGCAACTGAAACAGGTTTTTATCCTATGGGCCGGCCTTTAGGCCCAATACTGTAGGGCAGCCCACTAACTTTTAGGACAGGAATAAAAAAATGGGTCTTACAATATAAGTTGTAATTAAGTTTAATTACTAATTTAGTCTCAAATTGGAGAAAGACCAAATTACTTCATTTTAAAAAAATAGAGGACCAAATTGGATCAAAATTATAAATAAGGGGACTAAATTGAAAACAAACACTATCATGTGACAATAACATGACATGTGGCACTGTACGGACATGGCGTTAACATCAATTTAACGGAAAGGACTAAATTGAATATTTTTAAGAAATTGAAGGACTAAATTGAACAAATAAAAAATTAGGGATCTTTTTAAAAATTCGAATAAAATTAGAGGACCAAATTTGGTATTAAGCCTTAAATTAAAGACCAAACAAATTAGTTATCCATGTGGACTAGGCTCACCTAGGTAATGAAGGCCTATAAAATATGGTATATATAACACAATACACGAGGTAATTGGGTTAGGTTAATTATTACAACATTTACTACTATCTAACGCACTTAGCTAACTTAAACATCAGAATGTCTTTTATAAGCACAATCCCTACTAGAACTAGAGATGATGAGTACCCTCAAGGAGGATAAGTACCTTGAAGGAGGATAAGTACCTTGAAGGAGGACAAGTACCTCTTGAAGTTGAAGTTTTAGAGAGTTTGGAGTGCTTTTGGAGTCTTCGCACGATAGGTTAAATATGTTTTTGGTCTATTAAATTTCAATGAAAATTGAAATTAATCCCTTTTCAACACTTTGACCCAATTTAGTCTCCAAACTGTACGAATGCATGAATTTAGTTATTTTAACCAATTTTTTAAAGTTTATTTGCATATTGAAGTGAAAACGTGTCAAACGGTGTTAACAACTCAAATACTATCATACAACACGTTTGAAACGTCAAATAAATATAATAAAATTTGGTTAAAAGAATCAAATCTAAGTTGAGAGACTAATTTGAATCAAAATTTTTAAGAAGGACTAATTTTAATTTTCACTAAAAAAAACATATTTATATACATTGCTAAGAACAAATTAAATGTGCTCGTTGTGAATAATGTAATTCTATCAATTTCTCATCTAAACAATTCCTTTTGTAAAATATAAAATGGTATTCTGAATAGTTGTTGGGAAAGAATGATTATATATTTTTGAATGATATTTATTGGTATTTTTATTTAAAATAGGTCATAATTGGAAGCTGAATGTTTAAAAGAAAAACAGTTACCTCCAAGCTTTGAAAAATTATTTAATTATGTTAATATTTATTGATGTTACCAAGAGCGTTACCAGAAGATTTTTTATTGTCATTGCTCACATAGAAATATGATTGTGTTTAAAGTTTGACAGTTCAAACAACGAACATTATTAATTAGAAATATAATAATTACATAATCAATATGTATAATTTGATGGTTTTTATTATAATATAATTACTTCAATTTTATATTTTAAAATTGATTTCTATATATGTAATGATCAATTATAAATTATGAGATTTTCATTCTTTATTTATTCATATATATATATATATATTATGTATATACATATATAAATATCTTAATTATACATTTACATAATTAAATCAAAATATTTCTTGCTAGAACATGTATTAGTAGTACTAATTAATTAAATTGAATTAAAATACGTATGTGATGATTAAGTTGAATCTTTAAATCATTAATATTATATGGATCGCAATTTTTTAAATATGTAGTTTATAAATTAAAATAGTAATAATAAAATATAGTTTGTGTTTTGATAAAAACAAATAATTAGATAAAGAATCTCACAAAAGAAAGAATCCATGGAGGCTTGGTCAGTGTGACTACGAAATGTCCACGATATGCAGAGGCAAGAAACGAACATTTTCATTCAATCCAAGCTTAATTACGACCCAACAAATATTTGCAACATGGTATCATAAAATCCTTAGACACACAAAATCTTCAAAGCCGGCGCCAATTTTTCAATCCCTGGCTGGATAAGGTTACACATTTCTTACACCTTCCTTCTTCCCCAAATCCTCTTCCTCTTCTAGGTTTCTTCCTCACACTCTCTCCTCTGTTCTCCACTGCACACGAATTAACAGAGAGAAAGAAGAGACACTCTGAAATAAAACCCTAATAATGGCCACACTTCAAGCTTCCCTTCTCTCCAAACCTTCCCTTCCCGTTCCATTCCCATTCCCATTCTCCTGCCTCTCTTCTACCCACTCTCCATTCTCCCTCTCCTTCCACTCCACGCGCCGCCTTTCCTCCACGCTCCTCTGCTGCACCTTTCGCTCCGAACCCAATCACAACCCCTCCGAAACCGGTTCGGGCAACGTACAACCGGACCCCAGCGCGGGTATAGTATATTCGACGGAAGAAGGTGCAGTTCAGGTTTCTGATTCGGGCGAGGCGAGTTTGGAAGGTGCGGAGACTGTGCTGCGGAGTGGCGTGGATTTGGAGAGCGAAGGGAATATTACGAGTGGAAGGTTTTCGATAGTGGTGTTATTTGTGGGACTGTGGGTGAAGGCGAGGGAGCGTGTGAAGAAGGCCTTCGCGGAGTTTCTCGACTGGTGGCCGTTTTGGCGGCAGGAGAAGCGTGTCGAGCGGTTGATCGCGGAAGCCGACGCGAATCCTCAAGATGCTGCTAAACAGAGTGCTCTGTTTGTGGAACTCAATAAGCACAGGTCTGTTTTTTGAAATTGGAAATGTTGTTGTTTGATGACTGCTCATGAATAGAAGGTTTTTGAGCATTTCTTGCATGAGTACGGTGGCTTCGGGTAAAAGAAAAACTAATACAATTCAATATGCATTGAAGTGGTGAGGAAGTTTTGGACTTTGGTTGCTCATGCATGTGCTCGAGCAAGAATTGTTCGGGTTTCATATGTTTAATGGTATAGGACAGATGAAACATTGTGAATTGTAGTTAGATACATGGATTTGAAAGTTATTGGAGAATGTAGCTCCTCTAATGCTTACATAAAAAGAAGAAAATGTTACATTAGGGAAAATTTGGCTAGGTAGACAATTACACTACAGAGGTTTCTGACCTGGATACTTTTTGTCTCAGTTTGTTAGAATATGTGTTAATTTGTTTGATTATGTGTATTTTTCTAGTCCTGAATCTGTCATCAAGCGGTTTGAACAAAGGGATCGACCTGTAGACAGTAGAGGGGTTGCGGAATACCTTCGAGCTCTTGTGATTACTAATGCTATTAGTGAATATCTTCCAGATGAGGATTCTGGAAAATCTTCTAGCCTTCCTACCCTGGTAATCATTTTGTGGCATCATGTTTTTGGTACTCTGCTTTTCAGTTTTAATTATATGTAACTAAATTCTTAGTGCTTCATATTCATTGGTAAGGGTAGAGGGGTTTTCTGTACATCTTGATTGGCATCTATTTGTTTCTGCTTGATTTCCATCAGCATTGTGTATGATATTTGATTTGTGTAGTAGTTGGTAATTTAATCTGTAATTGTTTTGATCAAAATGATTTACTGATGTTTGTTTTACTGCTGAAGTACATTATTTTTTGAAAGTATGTTTTTGACATTTGCATCAATTCCTGCGTTAAAAATTAATTTTATTGTATTTTCCTGATTTATTTTAATTATGATTTTTTTTTAAAATTAAGTTTTTGGATGTGGTCATGGAGCATATCCAAGAGGTAGTGCCATTATTATGCCAACTTTTGGAGGATAATGTGTTCCTAGTTGGGGATTTATTGAAAGGGAGGGGATGGGGGTATTAAGCTTTTGGCATAGTTGGTTCCTAACACTATCAATCAAGAAGAAGGAACAAATACAGTTGTAAACTGTAGTAGTCAAATAGAGTGGATGAATTGTAGAAATGCGTCAGCTGTTATTTGTGATTGAAAATGCCAACAATTATACATAAGGTTGGCATCATTGAGATGTTGATGTTGTAGTGGATAATTGACACACAAGAGACATGATAGGTTAAACAATGAATGCAATTAAGAGAAAGTAGTGGTAGTGTAGTGCTGTCCATTGGGGAGCTCATCTGAATTGAAGATTATTTTGCCATTTGAAAAGAAGACAAATAGATAGGAGCCTCAGTAAGAAGAATGAACTAAAGGCAGTGCAGGATAGTGCTATACTTGAGGATATGGGGAAGCCAATAAATATTCTAGATGAACCCTTTGAATCAGAGTTATATCATATCCAAATAGACTTTTTGAAGATTTAGTTTTTGACATAAAACAATGACTTTGTTTAATACATATAATGGACCCATCTAGTTGGGAAGACTCTTTGGTGGTGTGTGTTTTTCTTTTTACACAATAGATTTGATACTTTTGATGTACTTACACACAGTTTTTGGCAGTATTTCTCTAACATACATTTCTGGACGAGTTATTTTGCACTCCCTTTTTGCCTTTTAACCCATGATAGATTTATAATGAATCCTAATAGATGATTTTAGTCCTCCTATGACTGCATAATAAGAGATGATTTATAATGGATACTTTCTTTTGATCATAATAACAACTTTTAGACTTTTTTAGGTCATGATATACTTGTGTTATAATGGAAAATTGACAGTGAACAAATTTTTCAGTTGCAAGAGTTGAAGCAGCGTGCACTGGGTAACTCAGATGAAACTTTTCTTAATCCTGGAATATCTGAGAAGCAGCCATTACATGTGGTTATGGTAAAAATTATTGCAAAAGGCTTTCTCTGTTCTTTTAGTGGTTACAGTTTTTGAATCTTGTGGGACCATCTTGTTTAATTTTTCTGTTGTAACCCAGATTCTTTTCCGTTTATTTATTCTCGGAATCTCATGAAGCTGTTTCCTTGTCTAGGTTGACCCAAAAGTATCAAATAAATCACGTTTTGCACAAGAGCTTATCTCGACTATTTTGTTTACCATAGCTGTGGGGTTGGTCTGGTAGGAGGCTTTGGTTTTCCTTTCTTCTCCCTTTTCTCATATATAATCAACTATTTGATTTTATATACTTTTATTGCTATTGCGCATCCTTTCAGGTTTATGGGTGCTGCTGCACTTCAAAAATACATAGGAAGCTTGGGGGGGATTGGACCTTCAGGAGTTGGATCAGGTTCTTCCTATGCCCCAAAGGAGCTAAATAAGGAAGTGATGCCTGAAAAGGTCAACCTGTTAATATGTTCTTACTTTTACTCTGATTTCTAGAACAGTCTGGAAAATAGATTATTCTGTATTTCTTGAGTGTTATATGATTCTATAGCTTACACTTGAATAAGCTAGAACTGCTAATGAGTATTTGGATGAGAAGATTCCAGTTGCAATAGGTTAATTAACAGTGATAAGATTTTGATTTGAGCATTACCATTCTGAATAAGCTGAGTAGGCACATCTTGTGATCATCGATTCATTCCCTTCATGAAATTAATTTTTTTATCAAAAGAAAAGAATGAACAACAACATGATATATGTTATACCTTCATAACTCTTTATCTAAATAAAATAATCCTACCTAATTATATCTTTACTTGCTATTTGTAGACCAGTCAACAACATAGTGGGGAATATTTGCAACCCCTGTAATTTCTGAATGATATCTGATTTTTCTGTTAGCCTGCTGTAGAATATACACAAAATCCAAAAGTATGCTACGCCATACAAATTCTCATTTATTAATCTTTCTCTATCACACCTTTTCTTTTGCAGAATGTAAAAACCTTTAAGGATGTGAAAGGTTGTGATGATGCAAAACAAGAACTTGAGGAAGTTGTGGAGTACCTAAAAAATCCATCTAAGTTTACACGCCTTGGGGGAAAGTTGCCAAAGGTCTGAAGAGGTTAATTTATCATTTTGTTGTCCTTTTTTTAATGCTAACTTTTGTTCATATTCTATTTTTTCATACATAGACTTCTTGTTTATTAGTGGAAGAACTAATTTTTCATTGCTGTTATGAGCTGATTCTCTCTAATCCTTCTCTGTATGCAAAGATGTTATGTTTTAGTCATAATAATATATCATAATTTTTTGGTGTCTATTGGTTATATTTTTATTGTCAAGTGTTGCTTAAGTATTCCACTTTTCAGGGGATTCTTTTGACAGGAGCACCTGGAACTGGAAAAACTCTACTAGCGAAGGTCAGTTAATTTCTGTGATGTCTTTTACAGTTTATATGAGGTTATTGTGTTATACAATTAGAATCTGTTGGTCTACCTCCATATTCTTTTGGGGTAATTTTCATTTTTAATATGCCACTCTACACTATAAGTTTCCCATTAGGAAGTTCAGGAATGGACATAGATGTACTTTGGATCTTGTCTCTCTCATTGATCTTTTCTTACACTTCACATAATTCTTTTGATCTGTCTCTGTTACTAAAATCCTGCTTTATTGAAACCAATCTTCTGAGTTAATCTATTGAAATTTATCATTGTTATGATCTAATAGTGTTTGCTTTATCTGGGACCTTGAAGGCTATTGCTGGAGAAGCTGGTGTTCCATTTTTCTATCGGGCAGGCTCTGAATTTGAGGAAATGTAAGTCTCTCTTGCTTTCTATATTTTCATCATGTCAATTTTGAGCATTAAGGCACTTATTATTTATAGTGTACGCTGTTATTCTGCAAAGTAATGTGGGTGGATTACAAGTTATTTTGAAAAGAGTTACCAAACACAAAAATGCTTTTCATTGTAACCTTGATAATGAGAATACAATTGTCAACTGTAATGCAAAATATGTTTATATTTCTGTTTTTGATTATGAAATGTATTTTATTTTATGTTGTTATTCTAATGTGTGCATACTGTTATTAACTATATGGCTCAATCAGTGTCAACCTTTCGATGATGAGAAGTGTTGTCCTGTTGTCTTTTTTATATAACTAGACCTAGGATTGTCTTAAAATCAAGTAAAGGAAATTAGAAGAAACTTGACCCTAAGCATGATATCCTAGTAATCTCAAAAATATAAGAAAACAATTTCTCTTTTAGTCTCATTACATACATATTATATATATATATATATATATATATATATATATATACATTGATTGAATAATTTAGGAATCATGCATAACCTATTATAGGACACAAATCCCTTAGATTGTGGGATTGATATGCTAGTAACAAAACCAAGATACAACCCATATACAAAATTAAAACCAATAAGAATGAAATCTGAAACTTCCTAAAATATTTCAACACTCCCCCTCAAGTTGGTGAATAAGTGTTTTCCATTCGCAGCTTGGATACAATTGTCTCAAAGTTACTGTTGTTCAAACCCCTTGGTGAGTTTATCTGCAAGCTGGCCTTGAGTGGGTGCAAATCAAGACACTGCCAAGCTTTTCTTTGAAAAAATGTTTGTCCACTTTAATGTGTTTAGTTTTGTAATGGTGTAAAGGGTTGAGGTATGTTGATTTCAAATTTGTTGTCACAGTATAATCACAGTTCATCCCACTTTAGCTTTAAGTCTTCCACGTATAATCTTCAGCCATAGCAGTTCACATATTCCATGAGTCATTGCTCGGAATTCTTCTTAGGCACGAGATGTAGCTATGACATTTTGTTTTTTGCTCTTCCAACTTTCTAGGTTTCCACCAAGGAAGGTGCAATATCCAGTAATTGACCTTTTGTCCATAACTAAGCCTGCATAATCAACATTAGTATATGCCTCAAGATTGACATTATTGTTTCTTTTGAACAAAATCCCTTTTCTTGGTGTCCCTTTTAAATATTGGACAATTCTAAGAGCAATTGTAAATGCGCTTCTTTTGGTTGATGCATAAATTGACTGACTAGACTCATAACAAAAGCAATATCTGGTCTAGTATGAGATAGATAAACAAGTCTCCCCACAAGTCTCTGGTACATTTCTTTATCCATAGCAAAATCATCCTATGCACTTCCCAACTTTGTATTTGGATCAAAGGTGTACTTGCAAGTTTGTTGGCTGTTTTACCTGTTTCCTGTACCAATAATGTATTTTTTGCTGAGATATGAAGATCCCTTTCCTGGAATGGGTTATTTCCATTCCCAGAAAATATTTTAACTTTTCCAAAGTCTTGATTTCAAACTTTTTGGCAAGGCATTGGCTCTACCTTTGTTGCTCCTTTTCATCATTTCTAATAACAATGATATTATCCACATAGACCAATAGAATTGTACCCCCCCCCCCCCCCTAGAATCAGAATGCTTGACAAATAAATTGTGGTCCCCTTGGCTTTGTTTGTATTTAAGACTCATCATGACTTTAGTGAATCTTCCAAGCCAAGCTCAAGTGACTATTTTCTCAAATGACACCTATACAACTTCTCTTTTCTATTGAAACTATTCACCATTCGACTTTTTCAATTTGACATGGAGAATGCATTCCTACATGGTGATCCTGGTACGGAAGTCTACATGGAGTAACTTCTTAGATTTGGTGCTTAGTGGGAGACGCTTTATATGTTATGTCATCTATGCAGGTCCCTATATGGCCTCAAGCAATCACCATGTTCATGGTTTGAGTGTTTTTGGATTGCCATCTAACATTTTGGACTCTTACAAAGTGAGTTTGATCATTCTCAGTTTTTATTGTCATGGCCCCCTAGGATGAATCTATCTCATTGCATATGTGTGAGGCATTGTTATAGTTAGAATAAGTATTAAATTTGGGTAGAAAGTAAAGTAGTTGTATTACTACTTGCTATACCTATGAGTCGTACCTAGTTTTTTACTTAGGTTTCTAGTTTCGACGTTTGATCTTTCCTTTTCTCATTGTATCAAAATTATTTCATTAAAAATATGATATCATAAGAGAGGTGTATTTGAGCCCTCTGAAATACATTTTCTCTCTTATTAATCTTAAGTGTTATCACAAGGAACGATACGAATGGTATTATACAACTAAAACAAGATCTTGCTCAGAAGTTCCAGACAAAAGTTCTTTGGCACTTGAGGTATTTCCTTGGTATACAAGTTGCATGGTCAAAAAATAGTTTGGTTGTATCCTGTAGAAAATATGCTTTCCATATTGTAGAAGAAACAAGGATTTTAAATGCTAAGTCTGTAGACACGTCAATCAATCAAGTGTCAAACTTGTATCTGACCAAGGTGTACCGTATTCTGATCCTATGAGATAGAAAAGGTCAGTCGATAAGTTAAATTATCTCACATACTTTCAGCTCAATCTCTCTCTCTCTCTCTCTTTCTCTCTCTCTCTCTCTCTCTCTCATTCCTATAGTTTGATTGTTATCTTGAAATCTAAAATAATATTGTTGTACTATTCAAATTTTAATATTGATGCTACTCATTATATACCTTTTTTCTGTTTGTTTTATTTATATATATGTTTTTAACATGAGGGATTAATTCTTTTATGTGGGTCCAAGCTTTTTCAATTTTTTCTTAACGTGTGTTCCAAACAATGGGAAGAATAGTTCTGGCTTGTTTTCATTGCCTACCTAATCTTTTCTTTCATACCAAACATACTATATGCGACGTTTCTACATATATAACTTCTCTTTCATGCTCAGGTTTGTTGGAGTTGGTGCTCGGCGTGTAAGATCCTTGTTTCAAGCCGCAAAAAAGAAGGTCTATTGTAATTTGCAAATGGTTTCCCTAACCTGTCTGTCATTGTGTTTTTGCACTATGCTAGTAATAGAATGTGAGATATACATGGAAATGCAGTCGTGTGACGGAGAGGAAGGGGAGGTTTTTGTGAAAGAACAAAATGAAAATCTACATGTCTGTTTTACAATCCGTCATGTTTTTAAATACATCGAAGAACATCCTAAAGTAGCAGTTGTAGGAGGTTAGGAGCAGTTACAGACTAATGTAACTGCCTAGAGATACATAACAGAGAAAAATAAAACATAACAGTAACAGTAATATACAGAATAGTAAAATTATAAATTACAGACAAAAAAACAGATAACACTAATAACTAGATTGGTACTTTTGTGTTTACTATAGAAAATTTATTTCTCGTTTATCTTTTTACAGGCACCTTGTATCATTTTCATTGATGAAATTGATGCCGTTGGATCAACAAGAAAACAATGGGAGGGCCACACCAAGAAGACACTGCATCAACTACTTGTCGAAATGGATGGGTTTGAGCAGAATGAGGTATCTTTGAACAGTTTGGAGTGCAATTTGTTCCACAGGTTTTAGAATTTGATTCTGTAAAAATCGCCTAACTTATTTAGATTAGGTTAACTTGTTAGAATAGGTTAACTTATGCATAGTTTTCTATCTGATCTATATAGTAGGATTAATCATTACATTTTTGTATCTTTGATGTAAGGAACTCCTATAAGTGATTGGATGAGCTAAGAGACCATAACATTCTTAGGCATTTTATCCATACTTCTATATCAGGTTGGTATCAAAGCAACCAACCTAGGAGGGTGCAGTCCAAGGGGTGCTTTCTGGTCAATAGAACTATGCCCTGCCTCAATTGCTCTTGTCGGACTCTCCTGTCCTTGTTTCAATATGCTTTTCTCCCTTTTCTGATGATTGGAGTTTGGTCCCCTTTGATTGAACACCTTTAAAGTTCTTTTTATACTCTGCTCTTTGTTTCTGATCTGCAATGACTTCTGTGGACCTGTCCACTCATATCTCTATGATGATCGAGACAATATCCTATCCTATGAAGAAATTCATTGATGGAAAGCCTAACAACACTACTGGTTTGTGTTCCCACTATTACCAGTCGAAAATTTTGCTTAATGATTTGTTATAGTATCTACTCCTGAAAAATGGGGAATGTGGAAATAAAGGAAGACGGAGACGAAGTGGCTGAAAGCATCGGTAGTACACTTATTCAAGAGAATGGGCCATACTGGAGAAATTTGCTTCTAATGAAGAAGCAAATGTCTCCAAACTTGAGTAGGTAGAACCATAGTTTTCTAATGAAGAATACAATTAATACATTTGATTTTAAAGTCTAGCAATCAAGCACAAACTTCCACCCAATTTTATTTGTCAACAATTTGCAGCTCTCAAACCATGGAAAGTGAAAGTCTAGTAACCCTTGATTGAGGTGCTTATGAATGTATTTTTGGTGATACTTCCTTATTTTCTTTCATCTCTCCTAAAGTTCCTCATTTTATTACTTTAATCAATGTGTCCCAAGTTACTTCCTAGGTCAAGTTTTCCTTTCTCTTTCCTTGAATCTAAATTATGTTCTTGTCCCCACTTGTCCTCTTAACCTCATTTCTCTTAGTCTATTAACTAAGTCATTAAATTATTCCATAACCTTTGATGCCAATTTTTCTGTTATATAGGAGTTGACTAATTGGTGAAGGACATGAAGCTAGGGGACTCTATCATCTTGTAATAGGATCTTCTGTGTACTATTTTGCATCCTATCTCGTAAACTTTTTCTTTTGGTCATCTGCAATTATAAAAATTAAAAAACATTGTTCCTAACCTGAAAAAACTTCAAGTCTTATGTCAACTAGGCAAACATTTTAGATCTTCCTTTCCAAAGAGACTTGAAACAAGAGTCTATAAAGTCTAAAATTACAAGGAAAAAATAAAAAACGTACACAAGGCCCAAAAAAAGGCACAATACAAACAAATAGGAAAAAGAAAACCAATTACAAGACCCAATAAATGCCCAAAACAAAAAATTACACAAAAATACAAAATTTCTATTCTAGTTCCGAGCCTAGTCAGTGGTCTTTAAGAAGGTCCTATCCATGATGCCATCATTGTACCTTATTGCTTGATACTAATGTGCCATATCATCACTAGGGTGATGCTACTCTTATAATTGCTTCCTCATAAAGAGAATGCCCTCTCCCTTCCTCAACAATAACATTCCTTATCATATCCTATTTTCTAATGAACCTTTTATTCATGTTTCTACATGTGTTTTTGGGTGTACGCTTTGTTCATGACATGCCCCTTGAGTTAGACAAAATCTCCGCAAGAACTCTCATGTGTCTTCCTGGATATTTGTGTCTCCAAAATGGGTGTCGATATGTTATTCTTTGGAAATACATGTCTGCAAATGTTATTTATTTAGGAGATTCCTTTCTTCTCTTCTTCACCTCACGATGCTAGTTATGAGCAATAAGTCTTACATGCCCATTTTTTTGAACCATTGTCTTTTCTCTCATTGGTGTCCAAATCAAATCTCTTCTCAAGGTTCCTCTGCCCCTCCAAGACTAGCAAAACCATTATCACCTCCCCTAATCACTTACCAATCTTGAACATATGAGACTGATGCGATGTTACTTATTGAGTCCTCTTCTTCACATCGTTCACCAACATCTACCCATCCCACAACTCCTTATTATGATGACATACCCTTTGATAAGGTACTCACTCTACTTGAAATGCTCATTCGTTTCATTTGTGTAAAAAGTGTACATCAATAACTTGATCATACTGGTTAACAATAAGCCATGATTGTAGAAATGCTGGCTCATGATCAAAACCAAACGTGGAAACTTGTTCCTCTTCCACTTGACAGGAAGTCAATTGGCTGTTGGTGGGTTTATGCTATTAAAGGTGGTCCAAATGGTCACATTGATTGCTTTAAAGAAAGATTGGGTTTCAACGGGTAAACTCGAAAATATGGTCTCAATCATGATAATGCCTTTCTTCATGGAGATCTAGAGAATGAAATCTAGATGAAGCAACTTGCTAGGTTTCTTGCTCAAGCAGAGTGTGGACTGGTTTATATATTATGTTGATCTCTTTGTGATCTTAAACAATTTTCATGTGTTTGGTTTGCAAAAGTAGCCACATTGTACAGACTTTTGTTCTAAAATGTAGTGAAACAAATTATTGGATTTTTTATTGTTGTACATCTCTTGAGAATGCACATACTTATTGTGTATTTTGATGATATAGTCATTAAAGAGAATGGCACTACTAAATTTTTATCTAGGTAAGCATTTATTGTATCACTATCAAACCAAAGATCTTGAATGTCTTAAGTACTTTCTGGGTATTGAAGTTGCTCAATCAAAGGAAGGTATTGTAATTTATCAAAGAAAATACGCCTTAGACATCTTACAAGAAACATGTATGATTGATAGTAGGTTCGTGATAGTCATGTGGATTCAAACAATAAATTAATGGCATAAGAAAGTATGCCTATCTGAAATCAAAATGATATAGAAGGCTTGGCAGCTATTAACATTGCTTCGAACTTTGTACTTAAAGATAGATCCAAACATCTAGAAGTTGGTTGTCATTTTGTTTGAGAGAAATTGTTGGCAAAGGAAATTTGGATGAAGTTTTGTCAGCTCCAATCATCACTTTTCAAATATTTTGACCTAGTACTCGAGAGAACCTTAAATTCAATGTTCCTAGCTTAGTACATACAACTTGTATGCTCTAGCTTGGGAGGAGTGTCAAAGTTGTCTTACTTAATTAGAATAGGCTAATTTTTGCATTGTTTCCTATCCGGCCTATATGGTAAGATTAATCATTACTTGTTTCTCGTATATTTCATTTAGGGATTTCTTGGAAATGAATAAATGAGAAGAGATGAAATGTACACTTAAGCATTGTTTCCATACTTATATCTCAGGTGATTCATTATTTATCTTGTAGGGAATAATATTAATGGCAGCAACAAACTTGCCTGATATTCTTGATCCAGCTTTAACAAGACCTGGCAGATTCGATCGACATGTAAGTTCCTCTATTGGACATGCAAAGAGACTGGCAGATGCTTTTTCTCTTTGTTTCATTTTTTGGGTTTCTGGACTTCACTTCGGTGTGGATTTCACTTGATTGTGGGCCAGTTCTAGGTTTCATTTTGTATTTTATTTTTTCTCTTCTAGCAGCCTAGTGACAAGATGACAAATCAAGGTTCAAGCATTCTATGATTAGGTTCAGGTCTGCTTTGTAGGATAGAATATGCTCTGCTTTGTTTGTCTGATGTAATAATAGTTCTTATCCAAACTAAAAGTTGAAACAACTGTTAGCTTACAATAAGCATTTGTTTAGTATTCAACTATTCTGATTGTTCAAGTAAAATTTCCTATATAATATGGGAGTTGCTGTGGTAACCTTGTAAGTATAGTAGTACCCAAGGGAGTTGTCCGGCATTAATTGATTAAGGTCCATGTAATAGAAGATATAGAAACTAACAAATTCCCAATACCAGATTGTTGTACCAAACCCAGATGTACGAGGTCGGCAAGAAATATTGGAACTCTATCTGCAAGATAAGCCTATAGCTGAAGATGTAGATGTTAAAGCAATAGCTCGTGGTACCCCAGGGTTCAATGGGGCAGGTGAATTGTGATTTATTTATGTTAGATGACTTTTTTATAACTTCAAATCTTATACTTCCTAAGGTTTTTCTATTGGACATGCAAGCAAAGAGAGTGGCACTTGCTTATGATTTGTTTCTGAATGACTTTTTCTATTGTTATATCTCCTTGAACTAGACCTTGCGAACTTGGTAAATGTTGCTGCCATTAAAGCTGCCGTTGAAGGTGCAGAGAAAGTAACAGCTGCACAGTTGGAGTTTGCAAAAGACAGAATAATTATGGGTACTGAGCGGAAAACCATGTTTATATCTGAAGAGTCAAAAAAGGTATGGGTGTATTCCAGTAAATATTGTATTCTGGTTTAGTGCATAGAACATGTGGATTGTGCTTATGTGATTGATCTAGACTTAACCATGTAAGGGCACTATTAAACAGTTTTAGTCCAAACATTTTAGACTTTCTTTTGTTGGATTTGGATCTTTAAGTTTTAGATTTGTCCTGCATTTCTCCTGTTACCTCTATAATGGAACTTAACAAATGTATCCACATTAAATTGTTGAATCAGAAAAAAACTGTTTCCATCACAAGCAAAACAAGGAAAAAAAACAATCTGAAATGTTTCAACAACTGATTACCAATGTTCTCCCACAATTTAATAGAGCTTTCAAAACATTGTTTTTAAATTTTTGAGATGAAAGTGTAAGTTTCTTTCTTTTGCACTAGGTTGCCAAAATCCCAATCTGTTGTAGGATGGGAGCAGCATGATTGGGATTACTTGTAAATTTGCACTATCAGTGAGGTTTTTCTTGGGTTTCAAATCTGCGAGCTTTTGGCAAACAATATAGCACTTGGGGAATTCTACCCTAAAAGCCTGTTGTTAGAAAAGGATAACTGAACACTTAAATACTTTATCTCACATCTCATACTATTCAATATGAGACTTATGCATCTCATAAACATAATGCCCATTTTAGCACCTTTTCGTAAACACCCAAGCAGTAAGGGAACCATCCTAGTTGTTAATGGGGGAGAGCTAAAGACTTAAATACTCCATCAAACAACAAATACTATTCCATATGGGACAGATGCACCCGATGCTATCCATGTCCCTATAAGCTTTTTATGGACTGAGTTGTGCAACGTAAAGGAAAAAAGCTGTGATGGATCTTTTTCATTTACAACATATATTTACATTCTCTCAACTGATGTTAAGGCTATTGAATATGTTTTATTCTTGAACAAAGGTTGCTTTTGAACAAGAAATATTTCAAGAAATGGCAGAAGTATTGGGTGTGTTTGGACATATCTAATGAAAACTCTTATAGTTATTTAAATAATTAACAATCTTATATACGTATTATTAGGAACATTTTTTTATTCCCATATCATATCTTTTTTATTAGAGGATATCATGTTATTTTAGTGTATTCTCTAAAGCAAGAGTAACTTTTGAAAAGAACTTGTGAAAATTTATATCAAAGAAGTGGTTTTTATAAAGCTTATTCAAGCGCATCTGAGGCACTATATCTTTTAATTATATTGTCCTAAGTTTTTGAGCATCAAATTTTCGTGCTAAATTATTTGAAGTCCAGAGTACAGACAATTTCATTAGGCTTAATCTTGGAATAATAAAATTAGTATAACTGAAAAATTGGAGCCTTTTGCAATGCATTTTTGTTTGCAAGAAGACATTGACATTTTATTTATAGGGAAAAGTTGATTGACAGTCTTACAAATAAGTATGTTCTGTGTCAGTTGTTAGCTAGTGAGTAGGACATGGTAAATTGGTTTTTTATATAGTTATCCTTCTCTAAGCTATTTTTCTGAAGTAATGTTCAAATTTAGAGAAATTCTAAAAACACATTCTTTGATGCACTCTTGTTCATTGGACTAACCATTAGTAGTATGTTGAGGAGTGTTTTTAGCAATCATTTGATAGCTCAGTTATATAAACTATTTTAGCATCTTTTATATCTGTTTTATTTAGAATAATCAGATTTTGCTGGTATGATATAGTGAAATTTTCTGCACTCTACTCATCTGCAATTCTAAGTATATATCTGATTTGGAGTTAATACTATTAATATGTTGATGTATTTCTTAGAAAATAGACTTAAAATTTTACTTAACCTTACAATTTGCTTGTAAAGTGAGGTTTGTACTTATTTATATACTATAATTTGATTACATTTTTAGATGGTGTAACATCTCCAATACACCTCCTTATGCTGAGAATTAAATATTTCAAGCTTGAGACTAGATATTTTTAAGTGGTCTGATAATGGTGACATGATAGGCTTGACAACATTTGCCATGATAGACTCTAGTACCATCCTAGAAAGTGAACTTTACAAAATTGACTTGTAAAGTTCGTTTTGCATCCACTTATATACTATAATTTGACAATATATATAGTCGATATGAAATCTATAATAGTACGCTTATATAGTTATATTTGTTAATTGTGCATTTGAAATTTTCAGCTCACTGCCTATCATGAGAGTGGCCATGCAATTGTTGCCCTTAACACTGATGGTGCACATCCAATTCACAAGGCAACAATCATGCCACGTGGATCTGCTTTAGGAATGGTCACTCAGCTTCCCTCAAGTGATGAGACATCAATAAGCAAGAAACAGTTGTTAGCTCGCCTTGATGTTTGTATGGGAGGAAGAGTTGCAGAAGAGCTTATCTTTGGCCGGGATTATGTCACAACTGGAGCAAGTAGTGATCTCCACACTGCTACTGAGCTTGCTCAATACATGGTAATTTTATGCTGCCCTGCATTGTGTCTGGTGCATAAAGATAACTTTTACAAAAGAAAGTGCTGATAATTTGCTAATTGGAATTTGAAACATTTTACTAGTACTTAAGTAATTATAACTTTTCTTTCCCAAAATTATTTGGTAGATGGCATTTAGAATTTTCTGCTGAAATTCTTGACTTATCGTGTTATTTTTTCTCTATGCACAAGGTATCAAATTGTGGAATGAGTGATGCAATTGGGCCAATTCATATAAAAGAGCGACCAAGTTCTGAAATGCAGTCACGTATTGATGCAGAGGTAAGTGTTATGAATTCATAAAATCGTATTTGGGTTCTTCTAAGAAGTGTTGTTTTATCAAAAGCAAAAATCACGAAAGGATTTTGACTTCTATTCTTGATCTGCAGGTTGTGAAACTCCTTCGGGAAGCATATGATCGTGTTAAAGCCCTTCTGAAAAAGGTTTGTCTGATTATATTATTGTCTATAAGTTTTTTCTTTGGGAAACCTTTTTCTTTCTCTTTTGGGTTTGGACGAGTTTTTAAAAGAAATATTTCTTTAGCAGAAGAAATTATAAATGGTTTGGAGGATAACTAGTTAGAAAAAAAGGAAAAAACCGTCAATTGAGGAAAGCTTCCAATCTGTTCGGATCTGTGGGATGATCTTATAGCTTCTATCCTATTTTATGTTAGATTCTGTCACTTTTGTATTTTTAGGTTATTTATATCAATCGTTTTTCTTGATTTAATATTGTTGTTCAATGATAGACATATTAGAAGGAATACAAGCTATTTCTATGTGTCTCACTCCTGAGTCCCGTACCTATCTCCATTGAGCCAAGCCAACTAGAACATACATTCTTGATGTTAAAGTGTGCTTAGTTTTTAAATCAAAAACGAATATGTCAAATGGATATTTTGTTATTTTAACTCTGCTAGTTAAATAATAAGCCTTAGGGGCATTCTTTAGGCTGGGGGATCATTGACACAAAGCAAAATTCAAACTAAGCAATCTTTGTTGCTGTGAATGGCATTAATTAATAGAAGTTGTCAACCTTGAGCAAATTTGAGATCTTCTAGTCTTGCACATGGAAATTCATAACACTAGTATCTTCTGACATTATTTCAGCATGAGAAGGCATTACATGTGTTGGCACACGCATTACTAGAGTATGAGACACTTAGTGCAGAAGAAATCAGGCGAATACTTCTGCCATATCGGGAAGGACGTCTATCAGAACAGCAGGAACAAGAAGCAGCAGAAGGGGATCTTGTGTTAGTGTAATTTATCTCTCCACTCCTGTCCATTACTGTACTATTTTAGGGGAAGCTCTGTACAGTATACCCAGAAGCCCTACAGGTATATTTCCGAATCTAGTTTCTGCAGTTCCCCTCTTCGTGCATGCCATTCTTGTCGTAAGATGCACATAGTAAAAAGGAGACACAACGTTGGATATCTGCAAAACAACTAATGCTACTTACAATGGCAAAATGTCAGCTGCTAGATTACCATCGCCCTTGTTGAGGGCCTGAGGGCAATATATTTTTGGTGAGAACAATGTATCATGTAGGAATTGACCATTTTCACAATTGTATTTGAAAGCCTATACGTAATTCATTTTTTAAGAATTTGTTAAAAAATTCACTGACTTTTGTCTAGTGGAACATGCTACAAGACCTCCAACAAGCCTGGATACTGATGACTGCAGCTTTGTGTAAGATCTCTACCATATTCTGCAGCAATTTATTTAACAGCAAATAATAGTTGAAAGTCTTACAAATAATTAATAGATCCTGGGATTTGATAATACTCCTTGCACAGGGTGCAATCCCCAATGATTTAATATAAAGTACACCGTGATCTGATTACAATTACTGATCCATATAAAGTATTATAAGTTTATCTTTAAAGTAAGGTTTATTTGGGATTAATTTTAGCGCGTTAAAGTCTCAACTAGGTACAATTTAAGTTGTATCAATGATGTAATACAAGAAATCAATTTAGATGCAATTTACCCCTTGCTTTGCTGGTGCTGTGCCAAATATGTAGTCCAGTAAATTCACTCGAATTGTGCTCTATAAATAGCCTGTGATGCAACTATTATTAAAATATTATCAAACAGTTTATGTAATAACGTGTCGTTTGGTCTTTCAAACTAACTAATATTCCACTTACGCGGTAAAGAAGTCAGCAAAAGACTAATAATGGATGGATTCTAAGGAAAGCTTCAATTTAAAACATGTTGAATTTTTCTAGTTTTAAATAAATATTTATTTCCATAATGTTTTTAATAAATGACTCTAATAATTTTTTTTTTCTAGCTTTTAAGTAAATGTTTAGTTCTATTATGTTGTAAACGACTCTTATATCTTATGTTTTAGTAAAGTGGTTCACTTTCCTTATTTTATACTAAAATATCAAATTGATTAAAGTTTAAATAAAATTTTAGAAATGAAAGTTCTAAAATATAAGGTTACTTTTTTTATAAATAAGTTTAGAAAGTTATTTAAAAACCTAAGGTGAGTGCCATTATAAATGAAGTTTTATTCAAGGTAGTAGCACTTCTTTCCACTATATTTCTTACTGTTAGATATAGTTTTATATTATTAAGATATGGTTAGATATCAATAACCACAATATCAAACATTATCTTCTATTTAATCTTTTTATTTTTAGTTATTCTTTTTACTTGTACCTCTCTCTATTATAAATAGATTACCCTATGTGTGGTTTATACACAAGGGACATTAATCTCAATCCCTATTTTCTTTATTCTCAACATGGTATCAGAGCCTGGTTCTGATCTAGGGACCTATTTTTTTTTTCTGCTATCGTTGCCTCCGCCTCTGCCGCCACCGCCGGCGCCACTGTCGACGCCGCCGCCGGAGTCGTCGCCGGAGTCGCTGCCGGAGTCGCTGCCGGAGCCATCGCCGCTGCCGGAGCCATCGCCGCTGCCACTGCCGGAGTCGCCACCACTGTCGCTGTCGAGTTGTCGTCGTCGGAGTGTTAGTTCCAACCGGCGACCATACAGTTTTGATCATCTCTCACGCGCCATTCAAAGCCGCGTCTCTTCCAGTTCCTCCATGGTGTCTTCCGCTGCCTCTTTCAGTTCTGAAATCTCTTCTGTTTCAACCGATATACTTGTTATGTACAACAAATTTCTTAAATGGTATAAGGATCAACAGTTTTCTAGTTCCACTGCATCTGTTGCTCACACAGATACATCTTTTGTTGGTCTGACTCAATCTTC
>Ga0209589_1005949_pt1 | contig 20452 bp, 12 predicted proteins | sample CowpeawhiteBW_FD_187525 | JGI IMG/M metagenome (GOLD analysis project Ga0209589, IMG submission 187525) | Root nodule microbial communities of legume samples collected from California USA - Cow pea white BW (SPAdes) (version 2) | ecosystem: Host-associated > Plants > Roots > Nodule | place: USA... | reverse complement strand
TGTCTATTGTAAGGATTTTAAGCAACGGTTTCAAAAACATTGTCGTACTAAAAACCGTTGTCTATTACCTATAACCACACTCACCTATACCACACCTAAAAAAATGTGGTCTAATCTTTAGACCATGGTTTTTATAATTTAGATCATAATTTTATGTTGTTGTGTAAAGTGATTTTTGTTGTAGTGGACACTAGTGCAGGAAAAACTTTTTATACTAGTTAAAAAGACTTTTTGTACCTTCCAGAACCAGTATAAAAAGTGTCACTTATTACACTGGTTAAGCCCGCAACCGATACATAAAGTATTTCACACATCTGCATCCATTCTCCCCTTTATTTTACTTCATCTCGTCCCCATCACTCATGTCCAAGCACAAGTGTTTGAATCAATAATATGATTTGGAACATCAATTGCAGCTGTTGAGACCTAACCTGCACAAAAGGGAAAAACAATCGTAATAAATTTTGAACTTCTTCCCCAAATATAGAGAATGAAAAATATATTCAGACACAACAAACATGTATTTATTGGTATATATTCCACCGTGTCACTTATTATACCGAATGAATTTCAACTAGTATAAAAATTCACTATAAAAAGTGAATTTTGACAAGTGGAATAAAAATGATAATCCTTAGATAATCTTGTATAACATATATAACTTATCTCGTTACCAATCATCCTCAACATATACATATATAATCATCAATACATATATTTTTCAACCCATATATAACATACACCACATATTGAGGAGTTATAAGATTGATTTGGTGGTAAAATTGGAAGGAGTGTGTGAGAGGTTACGAGTTCGATTCCCTTTCTAACACTTGAGAGTTATAAAGTTGCTTGATGGATTAGAAGGAGGGTTGGAAAGGTTGTAAGTGCAACACCCTCTACTAACATAATATTAGTAACTAACATTGTAAACCATTTATTCAATCTTCATCTTACTCCTTTTCTAATTAGCTTCATAAGGTTATGATATAACATAACACTAGAAGTCGAACTTCTCTTTAGACTTAAAAGAGAATTAAAAAAAAAAAATTAAGCTTTAAAAGGATAAAATTCAAAGTGTCTTATTATTTATTTAAAGTCTCTTTTTACTGGAAAAAAATTATAATTTATTCAAAAAATTAACTCATTAAATATATTTTTAATATTAATAAAATTTACTGATATTAATTTAATTAAATTTTATTATCAAATATTAAGTTATAATTAATTTAATAGAGATATATTAATATTAAAAAAATTTAGGTCTTTTTTCTTAAACATAATTTTATAATAAATTTAATAAAGGTATATTATTGCTAAAAAAGTTAAAAATAACTTTTATAATAGAATTTTTTTTTTCTTAAACATATTTTTGTAATTAATTTAAAAAAAAATATTAATAGTAAAAAAAATTGAAAAACATGTATTTTATCTCTTTCACCCTTGACCCATATCCAATTTAATTTAGTCATCATCAGCCGAGAATTTTATGCTCTCCATGATTTTCTTTCACAACCATATTATTAAGGGCAATCACAATCTTAAGGACATGTTTGATCCTAACTAAAAACGTAGATATGATAAAAATTAAATTAAATTGTTATAAAATCAAATTAGTATATATCAAAGTTAATTTGCCAAAGTTGTCTTATAAATTTTTGTCAAATTTTTTATTTATCTTATATATAAGCTAATTTGATCATATTCAAAAAGAGTTTATTTTATGGTCTTTCTTTTTTATATCACATCAGAATCTAGACCAATGATACCATGAATATATGTTCTAAATCTTTTTAACATGACTTATTTTCTTCCTCTATATTAAAAACATAATATATGTTAGTTAGTGTGTTCAAAAATTGTTAGATGACAATTATAATTTTGTATTATAACATTCTCTCTCTCTCTCTCTCTATATATATATATATATATATATATATATATATATACTTATTTTAATATTGATGAATATTAAGTGCAAATTTGTGCAATATTAAGTTTGTTGTTTCACTCTCTTTCCCTGTTAAGTTATTCTGTTCTAGTGTTTCTATCTTTTCCCCAACATCTGGTATCAAGAGCCAGTAAGATCAATGGGGCCTGGTGCATTCTCAACTAATCTACCCCACTCTTAATGGCAAGAATTGGGATAGATGACGTGTACAAATGAAAGCAATTCTTGGGTATCAAGAAGTTGTAGAGATAGTTGAAGATAAGTTCCAAGTGTTAAGCGAGAAAGCCATAGATGTAGATAGGATGCTTTACAGAGAAAATAAGAAGTGTGACTTAACACTATCGTTCTTGTACATCAATGTGTTGACGATGGTCATTTTGAGAAGACTGTAGGTGATGCAACTTCATAGGAGGTGTGGCAAATTCTTGAAACATGTAGTGAAGGGGCGAAAAAACTCAAGATAGTAAGATTGTAGACGATGCAGCGTCAATATGAATTGATGCAGATGGAAAGTAGTAAGACAATAGCCGAATATCTGAACAAAATTTGACCCAAACAAATACAATGAAGATTACAGACCCAACTATTGTTCTACGAACCTTGAGATCTAGATTCGATTAGATAATAGTGGCAATTGAAGAATAAAAAAAGATTGAAGACCTGAAGGTTGATTAGATAATAGTGGCAATTGAAGAATAAAAAAAGATTGAAGACCTGAAGGTTGAGGAATTACAAGGGTGTTTGGAGGCTCATGAATAAAGATTAATTAAAAGAGAGGGTGAGAAATCATGAAACCACCAAGCCTTACAAGCGCACACCTCGAAGAAGAGCAGTTCTAGTTTCAGAGGAAACTATCAAGGTCGTGGTCAAGGAAGGGGTTCTAGAGGTTGGTTAGGAAGATCTTGGCAGAATCAAGATTCTTAGAAGAATAGAACTCATATACGTAGAAGAACTTCAATCATTGGGGAGGAGGAAAGAAAAAGCTCGATCGAAAAAGGATCAAGTGCTACAATTGCAATCACATAGGCCACTTCTCATCCTAATGCAATGCAAAGCCGAGGCAAACTGATAATCGAGGAAAGCACGGAGATCATCAAGCACACATGGCCAAAGAAGAATTTGAGGAGAACTATGATGAACAAGGTTCTGATAGTGATGGAAAACCCTAATTCCAATTTCAATGATTGTTGGTACATTGACTTAGGATGCTCCAATCACATGACTAGACATCGTGAGTGGCTGGTGAACTTCAATGACAACAAGAAAAGCATTATACGGTTTGCAGATAACATGGTTATCCAAGCAAAAGGTACGAGTAATGTGATGGTAAGGAGAACATATGGGAGTGAGGTTGTCATCTCTGATGTGTTGTATGTTCCAAAGATGAAGAGCAACCTTATTGGCATGGGGCAATTGTTGGAGAGAGGTTTCTCAATGAAGATAATTGATAATTCCCTGGAAACTTACGATTCCAGGAAGAAGTTGGCTATAACAGTTCCCTTAACCTCAAACAGAACATTCAAAGTCAACCTCAACACTATAAAAACCCAATGTTTTTCCGCTGCGGTATTAGATGAATCTTGAGTTTGGTACTTAAGGATGGTGCATCTCAATTTCAAAGACTTGAGTCTACTGGAAACTCGAGGTATGGTTACTGGTTTTACTCATATTGCAATTCAGAAAAAGGTGTGTGATAATTGTTTGATAAGTAAGCAAACCAAAAAGACATTTAGCTATTACACTAGGTCAAATGCTAATGATATTTTACACGTTTACTCGGATGTTTATGGTCCTTTTGGTGTGTCCTCATTGGGAGGAAATAGATACTTTGTTCTATTTGTGGATGATTTTAGCAGAAAGATTTGGTCATACTTGCTCAAAGAAAATGGTGTAGTGTTCACTATCTTTAAGGAGTTTAAAACACTTGTGGAAAAGCAGTCAGGGAGGTCTCTAAAGGTGTTAAGAACTAACGGTGGGGGAGAGTATACATCTAATGAATTTGAGAGGTTCTACAATGGGCATGAAGTTGTTCACGAGGTGGTTGCTCCCTATACTCCTCAACACAATTGAGTTGTGGAGAGAAGAAATCAGACTGTTGTGAACATGATCATAAACATGCTGAAATAAAAGGGTTTGCCATACAAGTTTTGGGGTGAGGCTGCAATGAATGTTGTCTATGTGCTCAATAGATGTCCAACCAAGAAGCTTGAAGGAAAAAGTTCACGAGGAGGTGTGGATAGGGATAAAACCCTGTGTTAAGAACATGAAAATCTTTGGGTGTTTGTGTTTTAAACATGTTCCAGATCAATGAAGGAAGAAATTGGATGATAGGAGTGAGTCCATGATCTTTCTTGGTTACAAACTCTACAGGTGCTTATAAAATGTATAATTTTAAAACCTCTCAGGTGTGTTTTAGCAGGGATGTGTAGTTTGATGAATACTCTTCTTGGTAGGAATCTCAAGATTCAAATGTTCCAAATCTATGTTTAATTGGGAGGGAAGTACTCTATCTGAGAACAAAAACAATGCTGAAAAATAAAAAGGCTATAGACAGACCAACCAAGATTAGATATGCACCCTCACGATTCACTAAAATCAGATTTATATTGATGATATTGTCATTGAAGAAGGAGAATTGGTTCAACACTTGGCACACATGGCTGACCTTGAACCAATTATGTTTGAAGAAGCTATTACAAAGACAATTTGGAAGATTGCTATGGAAGAAGAATTGAAAATTATTGAGAAGAATGAGATGTGGGAAATGGTTGATTTTCCACAACATAAGACTGCTATTGATGTGAAATGGGTCTTCAAGGTGAAAGTTAAACCAGATGGTTCCCAAAACACAAGGCATAGTTGGTGCAAAAGGATTCATGTAGAAGAAGGGCCAAGACTACTCTGATGTTTTCGCATCTATGGCAAGGTTAGAAATAGTAAAGCTGATTGTAGCTTTGGCCATCTTGAGGCACTAGAAGTTGTGGCAATTAGATGTTAAATCAACCTTCCTTAATGGTTGGTTAGATGAAGAAATATATGTTGTCCAGCCCTTCGATTTCGTGAAGAAGGGGAATGAACACAAAGTTATGAAGTTGAGAAAAGCTTTGTATAGTTTAGAGCAAGCCTCTAGAACTTGGAACAAAAGAATAGACACTTTTCTCCTAGGCCTTGGCTTTGTAAAATGTGTAGTTGAGTATGGAGTTTCTTTGAAAACTGTACAATTGAACCAATTGATCATTATATGCCTTTATGTGGATGACTTGCTCACAATTAGTAGCAATACACAGATATTGAAAAGATTAAACAAAATCTGAAAATGGAGTTCGAAATGATAGTTATAATTCTCTGTTATAACATTTTGTCCAAATATACCCTTATTCTGATATTGATGAATATACAAGTGGAAATTCGCGCAATATTAAATTTGTTGTTTCATTCTCTTTTCCTGTCAGATTATTATGTTCTAAAGTTTTTATCTTTTCTCCCACAATATCGTATTTATATGTACATTATATTCTATTTCTTTTTCTTTTAAAAAATATGAATGGACAGAAAATTAATGACCTTTTAAATTGTTCAGATGTGATGGCTGTATAGAAAGATACACGCAATTACATCTTCTTTGGAGAGTGATTTTGAGGGCATGTTTCTTTTCTTGATATTTTAAGTTCAAAGGGACGTTTATTCTAAATTTTGAAAAAGATATATATGTATATTATTGTTTGAATATTATTGCTAGAAAAGAACCAGACACAAATTTTGAGTGGTTATTATTTATGAAATTAATATATTCCAAAATGATAACAATTGTTTCCTAGATCTATAGGTATTAGTGGGTAACGTACTTCTGAAAGGGACTCCATTGCCCAATGATAGATGATAAATATTTATTTATATTAAATTTAAATATATTTTTTAGTTTCTTAAATTTGAACTAAAATTATTTTTTATTTTTCAAATTTGAAATTGATTTTTGAGTCTCAATTATATTAAAAAGTATTGTTTTAATCTCTTTATCCAAATATCTTATGTATAAATGTGAAATTAAATACCTTGAAAGATAAGTAAATGCCATTAAAAATTGAATGGTAACGGTAGAAAGTTGATGTCCAATATAATAACATAATATAATTATCACTCTCACATAAGAAAACACATAGCAACAAGTGAGGGAACAAATAGTTCTTGGTTGGGCACTCAATTGATGGTTTATGGTTCAAAGCACAATTTATTTGCCTGTGTAAACACCATGGACAGACTTGCGCTCCTTACTTGTTCATTACCGGTTTATATATATATATATATATATATATATAAATATATATATATATATATATATTTATATATATATATATATATATATATATATATATATATATATATATATATATATATATATATATAGTCCTATTAGGAAAAACTATGTGTGAATTAGAATATCAATGTAAAAATCATGAATTTTTTGAATTTTTTTAATATAGGTTGACACAATTCTAGTGTTCATATGAGAGGGAGACATAGTTAAGTTAGCTTATCTAATATTAATTCATCACCATTTTTTTATTAAAGCAGTTCAATGTGGATGTTAATATTTTTTATTTTAAAATTCATATAATTATAAGTCGGTGTTAAGTAATTTTTTTTTAATTTTGATTTAATTTGCATTGGTTTGACTGATGTTGATAACAGTAATTTCGGGAAAAAAAATTGTTCATACAACACCTTCATCTTATAAAAAAAACAAAACAGAAAAGAATAAAAATATTTGTAGTAGATAAAAGATATGAGTGTAGATGATGAAGATAAATATGAACGAAGATCGGTGTGAATGAAGATGAAAAGAAGGGTGTGGACGAAGAAAATGAGTGTGAGTGAATAATATGAATTTGGATTAATGATATAATATGGATGAATAAGATGAACTTAGATGAAACAAATCGATGTAAGAATATTTATATAAAAAATCAGAAAAAAAATTGTGAATGAAAAAATTTGTCTTCCTTAAATTTTGGATGGATCTTTGGATTAAAAGTAATTTAGAGTTTATATTCTTTATCATGAAGACACACAAAGTCATACTATTTAAATTAACATTAACCCAAATTTAAATAAATATAAAAATAAAAAAATAAATTTAATTTGTAATTACATTGATACCAATTTCATTTCATTTTTAATATTTATTTTAGTTAATGCCGACAAATTTAATCAATGTAATATGTACATAAATTTAATCATACTTTAAAATGTAGTTCATAAAATCTGATATAATAATGTATAAAATGATGATTTAAAATGTTTATTTAAATAGCCATACGTTTACATCCATTATATTGATGTAATTTATTCTTTTTTATATCAGTTCAAATTTAATCAACATAATATATATTTTAACATATGTTATTATTTTATTTTTATACATTATTATCATTTAAACATAATATTTTATTATTAAAAGAAGCACTTAAATACGTGTTTTAAACAAAAGAGGTTGTGAACTACTTTTTCTTTTCTTTACATATGAAGTAAGAGATTTGACATTTTAGAAAATATAAAAAAAAAACGAAAATGATATTCAACATATTTTTTGAACTCAATTTTAACATGGTTTACGTGGCATACCTTTTTTTATTTTTAAACTTAATTTTTTAATGAAACCAAATTGTTGTGCACGTGCTGAAGTTACCCAAATTCTTTTTGGCAAAAATGAAAGTGTTGGTGAGACAGAGAGAGAAAGGGGGACAGAGTAAAGTTCTCATGTTAGAGAAGCGAAGCGGGAAGCTGTCATCGTAAGAGGAGACACCGGCGATAGCGACGATACTGGACAGGATCGATTCTAGTGGAAGCGAGTCGACGACAACGGCAACCATTCAGTAAAGTTCTCGTGTTAAAGAAGTGAAGTGGGAAGTTGTCATCGTAAGAGGAGACACCGGCGATAGCGACGATACCGGACGGGATCGATTCCACTAGAAGTGAGTTGACGGCAACACTAGTGCAGGAAGGGCTTTTGGTAACGGTTATTTTTGTCATTTTGCCTCGGTTCTAGAACCGGGGCATATTGGGGCAAGGCCAAAAAGGTTAGCTTTTTGCCTCGGGTCTCAACCGAAGCAGAAGCTTTATATTCTGCCTCGGTTCTGCTGAGAACCGAGGCCATATGTGCCTCTGCATTTTCAACATCCCATCTTCTCCACTAGAAACCCTAGGTAGCCACCATGGTTCCACCATAGCTCCGCCAACCACCGCCACATCCGAAACTCAGAACCAAAGATCCGCAACCACTACAATCTTCTCCTTCATCGTAAGAGCAAGCATCTTCTCCACTAGAAACCCTAGGTAGCCACCATGGTTCCACCACAGCTCCGCCAACCACCGCCACATCCGAAACTCAGAACCAAAGATCCGCAACCACTACAATCTTCTCCTTCATCGTAAGAGCAATTTGTGAATCGTGCCACCACCATGGAACCCCCATGTTCTTCATACACGAAAATGTCAACCATCTGCAGCAATCACAAACCCTAAATCGCGTCTCCTCCCCCAAATCGCAAAACCACTTCTGTCGCAACGACAAGTTTCTTCACGCTGCCGCCACCTACACGTCTTGCCACCATCAACGACAGATCTCCATCCACACACCTACAACACAACAAAATGATGTCCACTTCGCGAGCCCCAAATCGCACTTCGCTAAGCCAGAACACGAATGAGCCAAATGTCAAGTAGTCGCGAGTGGTCGGAGCGCAACAGTAGTAGTGGACGTGGGTGGCTGAGAGAGAGAACGTGCACGCGAGGAAGAAGAAGAAAAAAAGTGATTTGCGATTTTTGAACCCTAACGAACCTTTTGGCCTCGGTTCAATTTTTAACCGAGGCAGAAAACAGTTTTGGCAGCGGTTCAATTCCACCCGAGGCAGAAAATAACTTTTGGCCTCGGTTCAATTTTAACCGAGGCAGAAAACAGTTTTTGGCAGCGGTTCAATTCCAACTGAGGCCAAATATCACTGCTATAGTGGCAATTTTGAAATATTAGCCAACTTTTAGACTTCGGGTCTTCAAAACCGAGGCATATCAGACTTTTGGCACTAGTTTTCTAATGAACCGAGGCATAAAAGTTGGAAAAAATTACAAAAGTGCCACTGCATCATTTTTTGCTTCAGTTAAGCGATAACTGAGGCCTATAACGCGAGTTAAAAGGTCAAAACTGCACTAGTGCAACGACAACCATTCCACCGGTAGCGACTTGCACCATTCCTTAATGGGTCCCCACTTTAACCTCAGTGGTGTTATTGTATCTTTGATGAGAACATACTTGAAACTATGTATTTATGTTTTATTAACTGGAATGTTACAGTACTTAGAATTATATGTTGAGTGTAGCACGTCTTTTGTGTTTCTGGAATGTCTGAAATATTTATATGGAACTGTTGTGGCCATTTCATTGTGTTTGTTTTGTTTATGCTTTTACAAAGAATATTTATGGCCATAATGGTGTATGTTCCATTTATGATTTGGAAATCTGTAGACCAAAATATTTTCTGCCACTCCCAACATATTTTGACAACACTCCCCACGTCTGGGTTCAGTTTTTCATTCTGTAATTTGAAAAGAATTGGAAGGATGATGAAGCAATGTCGAACATTTAGGAACTTTTATTTAAGGTCATTTACAAGAAGGTCAGGTGATGATGTTGTGGTGGTGAAGATGTATCTACCATTTTGAATATGGATATATCTCACCAAAATGTTTGGATGCACTCCTCACATAATATGACAACACTCCCCACCTCTGGGCGCAATATTTATTTTTTTTAATTTGAAAATGCATCCAAGCAAGGAGGATAAATGAATTTTGAGGATTTGAGAACTTTTATGGAATTTAATTTACATGAATATGAGGTGATGATGTTGTGCAAATTATAGTGTGTGTTCCATTTTTGATTTCAGAATCTGTACACCAAAATATTTGATTGCACTCCCCACATAATTTGAGAGCACTCCCCATCTCTGGGTGCAGTATTTATTTTTAACATTTGAAAATGCTTCCAATTAAGGAGAATAAAGTAATTTTGAGGATTTGAGAAATTTTATTGAATTTAATTTACATGAATGTGAGGTGATGATGTTGTGCAAATTATGGTTCGTGTTCCATTTTTTATTTGAAAATCTGAACACCAAAATATTTGCTAGCACTCCCCACATAAGTTTACAGCACTCCTCACCTCTGGGCGCAGTAATTTTTTTTTATTTGAAAATGATTCCAAGCAAGGAGGATAAATGAATTTTGAGGATTTGAGAACTTTTATTGAATTTAATTTACATGAATGTGAGGTGATGATGTTGTGCAGATGGTGTGTGTTCCATTTTTTATTTGAAAATCTGAACACCAAAATATTTGCTAGCACTCCCCACATAATATTACAACACTCCCCACCTCTGGATGCAGTAATTTTTTTTATTTGAAAATGATTCCAAGCAAGGAGGATAAAGGAATATTGAGGATTTGAGAACTTTTATTGAATTTAATTTACATGAATTTGAGGTGATGATGTTGTGCAGATGGTGTGTGTTCCATATTTGATTTGAAAATCTGAACACCAAAATATTTGCTAGCACTCCCCACATAATTTTATAGCACTCCCCACCTCTAGGTGCAGTAATTTTTTTTTATTTGAAAATGATTCCAAGCAAGGAGGATAAATGAATTTTGAGCATTTTGGACCTTTGATTTAATTTCATTTACATGAATGTGAGGTGATGATGTTGTGCAGATTATGGTGTGTGTTCCATTTTCGATTTGAAAATCTGTACACCAAAATATTTGCTACCACTCCGCACATAATTTCACAGCACTCCCCACGTTTGGGCGCAATATTTATTTTTTTAATTCGAAAATGCTTCGAAACAAGGAGGATAAAAGAATTTTGAGTATTTTGGAACTTTGATTTAAATTGATTTACATGACTGTGAGGTGATGATGTTGTGCAGATTATGGTGTGTGTTCCATTTTCGATTTGAAAATTTGTACACCAAAATATTTGTTACTACTCCCCACATAATTTGACAACACTCCCACGTCTGGGCGCAATATTTATTTTTTTAATTTTAAAATGCTTCCAAGCAAGGACGATAAAGGAATTTTGAGCATTTTTGACCTTTGATTTAATTTCATTTACATGAATGTGAGGTGATGATGTTGTGCAGATTATGGTGTGTGTTCCATTTTCGATTTGAAAATCTATACACCAAAATATTTGCTACCACTCCCACATAATTTCACAACACTCCCCACCTTTGGGCGTAGTATTTATTTTTTTAATTTGGAAACTCTTCCAAGCAAGAAGGATAAAGGAATTTTGAGCATTTTGGACCTTTGATTTAATTTCATTTACATGAATTTGAGGTAATGATGTTGTGCAAATTATGGTGTGTGTTCCATTTTCGATTTGAAAATTTGTACACCAAAATATTTGCTACCACTCCCCACATAATTTCATAGCACTTCCCACGTCTAGGCGCAATATTTATTTTTTTAATTTTAAAATGCTTCCAAGCAAGGAGGATAAATTGGAACTTTGATTTAAATTGATTTACATGACTGTGAGGTGATGATGTTGTGCAGATTATGGTGTGTGTTCCATTTTCGATTTGAAAATCTGTACACTAAAATATTTGTTACCACTCCCCATATAATTTGACAGCACTCCCCACGTTTGGGCGCAATATTTATTTTTTAAATTTTAAAATGCTTCCAAGCAAGGACGATAAAGGAATTTTGAGCATTTTTTACCTTTGATTAATTTCATTTACATGAATGTGAAGTGATGATGTTGTGCAGATTATGGTGTGTGTTCCATTTTCGATTTGAAAATTTGTACACCAAAATATTTGCTACCACTCCCCACATAATTTCACAGCACTCCCCATCTCTGGGCGCAATATTTATTTTTTTAATTCGAAAATGCCTCCAAACAAGGAGGATAAATGAATTTTGAGCATTTTGGAACTTTGATTTAAATTGATTTACATGACTGTGAGGTGATAATGTTGTGCAGATTATGGTGTGTGTTCCATTTTCGGTTTGAAAATCTGTACACCAAAATATTGAAAGCCCTAGTGGCCGTCTTCTTTGATTAACTGTGAAAAAACTTCCAAACACAACTTTCATTTCAAACGCGAAAATGGTGGAAACGTCGCCGTGGATGACTTCTAGTGATAACTGTGTTCTTCGGCAGTAAGCACAACACTCCTTTGCTTCTCTATGGCTTTTGATCTCTCTCTGCTTCTCTAAGAACAACAATTTACTCTACCTTTTGCTCTTTCTCGGTCCCCCTTTCTCTCTCTCGCACCAACATTTTTATTTTGGCAAAAAGAACTTGGGTAACTTCCGCACGTGCACATCAGTTTACTTTCATTTAAAAAAATTAATTTAAAAATAAAAAAAGGGTGTCACGTAAGCCATGTCAAAATTGAGTTCAGAAAATATGTTGGAATATCATTTTTGAAAAAAAAAAATGATTGTGTACAAACACTTTTCCATTAAAACCTAATGAAATTTCAAAGGAAGAACAAACTTCACATAAATCTCTGACTCACTTTCAGTTTTTACACAAGAAGAGATTGACATAAAAAAAAAAAAAAATTGACATTCCTTTGAACAATTTTCAAACCCCATTTCCATGATCAGAATCTTCTCCCCTTCTTTTCTTGAACAACCCCTTCATTCCCAGCAAGCATCATATATTTATCCCTCCTTGTAAGGTTGGTGCACTCAAATCCCAAAGCATACCCTAACTCTTTCTGTATATGATTTGCCACTTCATGACTAGACCTTCCCCCACCACAAGTGTGTTCTCTGGGAACCTTTTCAAGGATCTCAATGCAATATTTTGGGTTAGGGTTCATGAAAAAGAAAAATGGATCAAACACCTTCAGGCCACTTGCTGTGGTCCCATAGAACATGCTCACTTCAACATTCACAGCCACAGGCACAATCTCATCAGCCAGTTCTGCAAACAAGGAACTGAACCTTAACAGATAGGGTTCCCTACAAGTTGTTCCTTCGGGAAACACCACCAAATCCCCTTCACCAAGCAACCTCTTCATGGTTTCTCCATCTTCTTTTCTGTCCCTTGTGAGTCCTATGGTCCTAAGAGGGGCCAGAAACTCAGACACCCTGCTTAAACTGTAGGTCACTGCTGTCAAAGGCCTCCCCAAACCTGAGCTCAGAAAAATTGGATCCAAGAGAGTCCTGTGAGTGCAGACATAAAGCACCCCTTTATCTGACTCTGATCTTTTCTGGTTTTTGTCCTTGAAATCAAATTTCAACCCACACCACGCTCCTAATGCCACTGTGAATTTGCAGCAAAGGAACACACCCAGAAAGATTCTGTAAATGGCCATCACAAACCCAATTGGAAGCCACATGAACATGCAGAGGGTTGCTGAAGGAGTAGGCAAGAATGCAAGTCTTCCATCATGAAATATTAAGGACTTTGGATACTTGTTCCTTGGCATCACTTTTCCCTCATTCATCACCACATAAGCCTCCTGCATCATTATCGTTTACTTAGAACAAGATATGACAGAATGCATAAATTGTGAATTAATGGTGTTGGATGCATTGCAGACTAATAATGCTCTACCAACTGAAATAAATATGGCAGAAGGTGAAATAATAACGTATACCTGTGTGGCCTATAACATTGATTTTATTGTAAAATGATAACGTATACATGTGGACTTACACATCTTTTATTGTATCTTAGTCTTTCTGTTTTTTATATAAATTCAATATGGTGTCAGTGTCTTTTTTTATTAGCTCGAGAGGAGGGTCCCTGCACCCTACGAGGGTATCAAAATCAAATATCGAGAAACTAACTCAACAGTTAAACCAATATGAATTCAAGTTTTGGTAACACTGACATGCACACAATATATATATATATATATATATATATATATATATATATATTTGAAATTAAAAAAAACTCAACCTCACAAAATCAATTTATAAAATAAAGTTTGTATTTATTTATATCTTATAAATCAACGAGAAACTTCCAGCACACCTTTTTTATATGAAAGCATATACATTTTAAGCGTAAGACTGGCCAATAATAATCTAATAAAAGATGAAACAATAAGTACAACAAATAAGAAACTTATTATTGTTCTCATAAACACAAATCTACCTTTTTTTCATATACCTTGTGATAATTTAGCTTTATATATCTATTTCAAAAAAGTCAATTTTCTAAATATACTAAAAATGTAAAGAAAGTTCAAAAGAAAAAAAAAATTCAAATGAATTGTTTGTGTTCTTGGTCAAATCTGAGATCTTCTAGTGGACCAAGAATTAAAGATAAATCCCTCAAAATATTGAATTGATTTAATGAAATGACCTTTTTCTAATATATATACATAGTCCTTCATACTTCGAATCTAGAACTTAATCCTTAAACAATCACACAACCAAAGGCCATAGTTATCTAATATGTGTCACACCAAGTGGTTCTATATTGTTTCTGTAGTTCAGTATATGTGGAAGCTAAAAAAGCAATAGTAACTTCATCATAGTATAACCTTAAGCAGTAGTAGCTAGCTTCAGAGATACCTTGCAAAGAGAAATAAAAAGTTGATCATGAAGGCTTGTGTTACCAATGCCAAGGTCAGGTTTTGTATCTCCAAAATAATCTATGAGGGCACTGTGCTTCACAAGAAAACCAGACTTAGAAACCAAACCAGTGAAGTAAAAACCAGAAGTGTGCAACTCAGTGGCTATAACAGCATCAGCATTCAAATATTCCTTCAGAAACCCTTCCACCATCACTCTAGGCATAGTGGTGAAGAAAACCCTTGACCCTACTGAAGCCACAACCTCATAGGCCTCAAGATTAAGGTTCTCCAAGTAAAACTTTGGTAACACTGCCCTTGAAGTGTTCTCCATGTCCTTCACTTTGAGTCCACAAAAGGAGATGAAGATCATCACTCTGAGCTTCATTTCATAGTTCAGAATCAACAGTATAGGACATGAACAAAGCAAAAGAAATGCCCTGAAAATGCTTCCACCTTCAAAGGCAACCAGCATGAAATAGGGAAAGAAGGAATGAGTCCTTAAGAGGACTTTGTGGAAGTCACAAGCAAGGGTTTGGGACCCTCTACCCTCCAAATCACACTTCACAATATCAGGGAATGAGGAAGGTTGTTGCAATGGTTTAGATGAAAGATCACCCCAATCAAAACCATGGCTTTTTATTTTCCTTGCTACTCCATAACATGATTTAACAAGCACCTGGTTCATGACCCAATTTGCAAGCCTTATGAACTCCAAGGAGGACACCATTTTTTCAGTTTCTCTGATCACTCTAATGTTTCTGCCAACTCAAAAAAGATGAGTTTGAAGCCAGTGAGTGGTTGTTGCTGTGACCAGAAAATGGCAGAGAATACATTTATAGTATCAAACTGGATAGGTGAAAAACAGCATGGAATCATGATTATTTCAAATAGATTTTTCTTTTGGAGTGCATGACAAAATTTGTAATAATTGTTTTACATTATTATACAAAAACAATTTGTCTTTCTTTATATCTAATTTGTTTTATCTTTTCAAGTCAAGTCACTTCCGGTTATATAGTTTAGAGGATAAAACGTATAATGAAAATACATCATTTTCATAAATAAAAACCAAAAAACATTTTTTGTTCATATAATAAGTTTATTTTATAGTTAACAAATAGCAGAATTAAATTTTGTCTCTTGCTCTCTGCATCATAAAATAAATCATTTCCTTTTCACATCTTAGCAAACAATTCTTCTAACTTTTATGTCCTTTTTATCTATCAGAAAGACATTACCAGAGATAAATAAAAATTGGAAAATTTTTTTTTGCCAGAGATTGGAATAAAATTATCATTATATATATATATATATATATATATATATATATATATATATATATATATAAAACTTTTCACACCTTTTACTACTGTCTCTCTCTTTCCTTTTCTTTTAATATTTCTCTTTCTTTCGTCAACACATGAAGAAATCGGTGAGGGAGCATTGGTTAAAGACATGAATATTTGAATGAAAAATGATATTTTGATTACTAAATTTTGATAATTTTTTCTTATAACATGAGATGTTATCTTTTAAATGATTTTAAAATATTGAGAATGAGAAAAAAAAATTGAAAACAACTTAAAAAATAACACCTAAGATTATAAGAGAAAGTTGTCAAAATTTAGTAATAAAAAATTATTTTCCTATTCAAATTATTCATGGAAAAGTGTTATGATCTTACTTTACTTTTTAAAAATAACAAGTTCGACATTCACATATTATTACTTAATTTTAAAAGTAAGTTAATCTTATGGTAAAATAATATTTTTAATATTAAAGTCGAATGAGCAATAACAATTCAACTCATCGACTGCAATTATAAGAAAAGAATGAATTACTTTCCCGATAAAAGCCTGACCTAAAATGAGACCTTAATAAAGTTGGTTTAGTCAACTTATAGAATACAATAGGATGCTCAAAATGCATGGAGTAGTTAGAGTAGTGCCTGATCCTGCAATTTTTATATTGGTATCTTGATTGGCTATTGGTAAATTTATAGGAGGTTTCAATACTTTTAGTGGTAATGTCTATGTTGTTACAGTTCAGTTTCTGGGAATATTCTTGCAATAAAATTAGTAATAGAAAGAGGGTGGTCAAACTTTAACTTTAAATTGAACTGATTCTATTTTGATATATCAGAAATGGACTTAGACAAAATTAATTAGATTAATATACTTAAGATTTGCATATATTTAGAGAATTAGAAGTAAATTTTGAGCAATTGAAAAGTTAAAATAATATACTCAAATATAGTTTTAATGTTTAATAGAATAACTCTAATAAATAAAACATCACATATCATAATAATAGAGCAAATAGTAAAAAGTATATAATAATTTAACCATTTCAGTCATCCCAAAATATACATAAAATAGAAGTGTCATGAACACATAACAATGTTATAGATATGTCTTAAAACATAAATCAGATTGACAAAAGATTGCTCAAAAGAGCAAGGAATTACATATGACCAATTTTTCAAAAGATGTTCAAAAGACCAATAACCAACAAGCCTAAACTACACAACAACATCTTCGTTGTCTTGATGATCACCAAGGGTTTCCACGTTTGCTCACACCAACATTTGATAATTATTGCAAAAAGGAAAACACAACAAGGAAACAAACACAAAAAGAAAGAAGAGTAAGCTAGTGTATTTAAGCATTTATACGTAAATATAGTTATATAAGTACATCACTCAAGAAACAGATACATGGAGAAAAGAAACATTAACTCAAAAAGTTTTCACTCAATTGAACACCCAACTGACTCTTGACGCAATATCCAGATTATGCACTTGATATATAATTCTAAGGAAGTATGCACCTGCATTGATTTCTAAACTCTACAAAGTCTAGTCACAAGGGTTATGACCCAATCAATCACAAGGTTAATCCCAATATGTCTCAGGCTCAAACACCTCAAAAGACTAGGATCTCCTACCACTCTCACCACATAATCATTCCACTCTACGTGAGTGTAAGTGATTATTATTCTACAACAATTCTCACTTAAGCTAGATTGATATCGCTTAAGGTAGAAATTCTTGCTTAAGCTAGATTGGTCTCACTTAATCTAGATTGATCTCGCTTAAGCTAAAATTCAAACAGAGAGCAAATTGAAATTCTATTATTCTCGCTTAAGCTAGAAATTCTCGCTTAAGCTAGACTGATCTCGCTTAAGCTAAAGTTTCTTGCTTAAGCTAGAAATTCTCGCTTAAGCTAGACTAATCTCGCTTAAGCTAAAGTTTCTCGCTTAAGCTAGAATAGCATATTTTCACTAGTTTCATTATGCAAAAACCCAAAATCCCAAACAGCAAAACTAAAAAAACACAACCACGAACATCAAACCAACATTTTAAGCACTATTCAAAACCAAAAACATGCAAGACACTAAAAAAGAAATATTTTTAAAATCCTAGTTTCCCTTACCTTGATTGAGAGTTAAACTTGAGGGGGGGAAGCACTAACGAAAAGAGCACCACAGCTCCATAAGCAACTAAAGGGCTGAAAAAACATGAACACAAGAACGAAGATGAGGTTCTAAGGAAAAACCCATGATAGAACCAATTCACAGAGCTAGAAAAGGAGAAAACAAAAGTTTGAGCTCAACTTACATGGAGGAAAGATAGCTTCGCTAGTTGGAAGGAGATTTTCGCAGCTGCCCTAGCATAACTTCTACTTCAGAAGGGGGAGACAGAAGGTGGATTTTTTTTGGAAAAATACAGAATTGAAGAAGTGAGTAGTTGTAAGGGGTCTTGGGAGGAAACAAGTGGACTGGCCTTGAACCCTCTAATAAAGTAGGCCAAAAGATTTTTACAAACAGAAGTGGTCTTTACAAGAATCATCAACAATGGCATTGGTTCTAACTTTACTTTTGTCTAGAAACTCATGAATTTGATCATGGGGGAGCCAAGGTCATCTCTTGTCCCACTAAATTAATCTCTACCAATATATGATAGGAAATAAGTGTGTAAACAAACTTGCCAATTTGGATATTTACACACAAGTCGATATCGAGTCTTTCTGGCTCTCCGATATATGCCCAACTTGTATTGTTAATTTTCTTAGAAATACATTCACTACAAGTAAAGCAAAATTCACACACTATAAAAAAAAAACTATTAAATAGTGACCATTTTTATGACAAAAAAATGTTTAGAGACAAATTTAGAAATTAATTTCCTAATTAGATACTAATTTAGAGATCATTAGTAGCCAAAACCTAGGTAACTAATGTTAGTGACCAATTTAAAGACTAATTCATAATAGAAACTATTTTACTTAGCAATTTAGACACCAATTATAATTTTTTGAAACTATTTTAGTTACTAATAATTTTTAGTTTATAAATTGGTATCCAAATTGGTCACTATAGTAACTAATTATTTTTTGCCTCTAAAATTTATCATTAATCAAGGATTTTCTTGTAGTGACATGTAAGCATAAAAATTTGTTAAACAAAATTACCGATGTTCAAAAATTCTTCAAGATCAATAAATTTTGTCAACGAATCAATAAATTTGTTAGTAATTATAGATGATCATTAAATTTTTCGATAAATACAATAAATATTGTGATTTGGCCTTCTTCTCCCCTTTTCCTCTTTTTCTTCTTTCTTTTTCTTTATTTTCTTCTTCCTCCTTCTCTATTGTTGTCTATTGTTGTCGTCACTATTGTGTCCACCATGTTTGGCTCCTCCTTCTCTTCCATCATTGTCGCCACCTGTAAGACCCGAGAAATTTACATAATTAAATAAATAATTATTTAATAAATGCGGGTAGTAGGAGCCTTATGGTGTTTAATGTGGTTTGTTATGATGTGAAAAAGTACTAGCTCAATTGGTGGAGAGTAATTGGTTATCTTGAGAGGAGTTGGGTTCAAGTCTTATGTATGTCAATTGTATGTTATTTTAATAAGTGTATTATTTTAATGTTATGTTTGAATGTGCTTAGTTATAATGTAATCCTAAAATTATAGGAATTATCATGAAACATGGATTGGTTGAATGGATGTGCATGGACTATGTAATTGAATGGAGATTTTTACTATAGTAATTGTGATAGAAAGGAGTGGTAAGGGTGTGTAAACGACTATCTTGAGTGCACTTTGAGAGGAGGTGATCAGAGGAGGTGATCAGAACAACTACCTGCAGCATAGGCACAAGGATTTCAGACCAATTTGGTGGTGAAACAAAGGAGCACTTTTTATGGATCACAAAATAAGCTTGGGATTTCAAATTGAGAGAGAATTAACAGGTTAGGGGAGTTCCTTCACGTATATACATGCTTTATGATTATTTTGTATTGTAATGTATGATCATGATGCTCTGCATAATCCAAAATCGTGGTGTTTTCGAGTTTTTGGAAAAATTCCCAGAAATCGCCTGACGGCTTTGAATGTGCCGCCAAGGGACGCATGAGTGATAACCCAATTCTGGGTTTTTCTGTGATGAACCGCCTGGCAGCAAAGGTGACTCCGCCAGGTGATGCAAACATGATGCAAAAATGCTTCTTTTCTTTTGTTCTTTTCGCGCAGCAGGAACCGTCGGGCGCATGTTTTATACCGCTAGGCGCCAAGCTCTTGAATTCTATGCGCTAGGCGCCATAGATTTTTTTGGTTTGTGCAGTTTTCGTAAAACTGCGTTTCCCGATTCGTTAACCGTCGGATTTAGGTGAAATTTTGATAGACGATTCATAACATGTTGTTATTCACTTTAAACGGTGGAGATTTACATTACATGTCTGAAGCTAGAGATATACATCACTCATGATTGGTTGTTTTAATTCCTTAATAGTATGATTATTAATGGATGATTAAGTGTGCTTAAGTGCTGGTATGGCCTTGATTGGTGAATGTATTTATATATATATATATATATATATATATAT
>Ga0209589_1005948_pt1 | contig 20454 bp, 10 predicted proteins | sample CowpeawhiteBW_FD_187525 | JGI IMG/M metagenome (GOLD analysis project Ga0209589, IMG submission 187525) | Root nodule microbial communities of legume samples collected from California USA - Cow pea white BW (SPAdes) (version 2) | ecosystem: Host-associated > Plants > Roots > Nodule | place: USA... | reverse complement strand
AAAAAAAACATTTTATATATATATATATATATATATATATATATATATATATATTTAATTTAAATTTATGATGTATCAAATTAAGAAGTCTCGAGATTTATGTTATTTTTTATAACATAACCTAATAATAATTATTTTGTAAACCACCATAAGTTTTGATTCTTATGCCTTATTACGAGACTATATTAGAGTCACTTAAAAAATTAATTTGGCAGAAGAATTTTTTTTTTTCACGAGTGTAGCTACGGGTTCGGGATCACCAACTAAGTTGTTAGAATAAAAAAGAACTAATTGTATAGAGTACTCTAATATATATCATATAGAAAATTGGAGCAGAAAATGTCTTCAATTTTTTTTTCTTCACTTCATTAAATTCTTATTACATATCATAAATATTATTACAACCAGCAATTTTATTGATGAATATTCCAACAAGAAAAATACTAATTGGTTGGACACTTCTGCAGACAAGAATCCATCACTTTAGTCACAGCACCGCTACCATCTTACATGCAAAATCAATCATCAGAACGATGAAAAAAATGTAAACATCATCAGAAATATGAAACATAAACATTAATGTTGTAAGAGTTTGAGTATTACCAACGTCGATGTTTATGGACTTGTTAACCCCACAGTGACTAATGCATTGTAATGCTCCTTTAGACATTTTAGGACACTTTGCAACACAAGCTGCAAAACATATTGGATAAGCAAGATTAGCTAGAACACAATCTATCCCACATTGAGCAGGACATGAGAGTTTTGCTTCTTCTGAAAAACCCAACATAATCATCATCACAACAACCGCAACAATACTCTTCATCTCACTCTTTGCCATCACTTCTTTTCAACCCTTTACTATATCAATTCTTTCTCTATTAAACTTTTCTTGTGTGTTTCAAGGGGAGCCAAACACCTACTTATATAGGCACACACTAACTCTTAATGTGAATTTTTTTTAATATATATATATATATATATATATATATATATATATATATATATATATATATTGGCATAAGGGGTGTATGTTGGAAGTTCCATATTAATCACATATAAAACTAATTTAGAATATTTAAGTGGGTGTAAAATTCACCTTACAAGTTTTGTTGGGTTAAATTAGACTTAAAGTTCAATTCTTAATATTAATAAATTGTTGAAATTAATGCGAATATTTTTAATTTGATACAAAAATTCAAGAAAAAAAATAACCTTTTTAATCTAAGAATTAATATTGGTTAATATATTTTCACTACTTGACTCATGTCTAACTTATAAGTTTAATGTTTGTGTCTTATAAGTTTTAATATTAAGTTTAAACTAAGAGTATAATACATTTTCATTACTATACCTAATAAGATCTAACATTACACACAAGTTTTAGATTATAACAATAAAAAAAGTAATTTAAAAAAATATTTTTCATTTAATAAGAGATTAAAATAATGTCAGACTTATAACTTCTAAAAAAAATTTATCTATATAATTATATCTTTCGTTACACGTTAAAATACAACAATTAATATAATAAATTTGGTGAAATTATATATATATATATATATATATATATATATATTAAGTGTATAAGTTTTAGAACAAACATATTTATCACATGTTATAACCAGATTTTGTCTAAATTGCTATAAAAATTGTTATTGATTTTGGAAGTTTCTTGATAGACACGACATGTGAGTTTTTCCATCTCAGTTCCTTAAAGCAAGGGGAGCACGGTGACTGTTGCATTGTCGGATCTATATCTGTATTTAATGATATTTAATGAGCATTAATCAATTTAATGGATAAGTGTATTAAATGTATTTAATGAATATGAATATTAAATACTGCTTTCTTATATTCTCTTATGAATACTGTTTTATTCACCCAAACAAATATTAAATTTAATATTGAAGTGTTAATTTTTCATAGTTGTTCTTAAATTTTTCTTGCATTCTATTTAAATTATTCTTTTACTAAAAAAATTAAATCAATTTCCGTAATATTATTTTTAAAATGATATATTTATTATTTTTGTTGATATAAAATATATTAAATTATAATCGCTGCAGAACATATAGAAATAAAATATATTAAATTATAATCTAACAGATAGAAATATTATTCCTTGTTTCTAATTTGGGCTTTAATAAATGAATTTCTAGTATTACCAAGTACTGTATTTAATGAGAGATTCTAGTAAAACTTTTTCAATAAGGTATACAAAACTTATAGATTTTCGTATCCAAGAATAATATAATTAATTTTTACTTAGTATAATCAGTTAACTCTATTTGTTTTGGAAAAAAAAAGTTTATTTTAGAAAGAGAATGTTAACGATTTAACTCTAATTTACAAATTAATTATAAATTTTTCTTATAAAAGAAATTATTATAAATATTAATAAATTTTATTTTGTAAAAATGTATTTAAATTAATTAATATAGTGATTAATTATTTTTTATCTTTAAAATTGATTGCTATTAAATGATATTTTTACTGTGTATTTTGATGTATTTGAATATAATATATATTAAGTTCTATCATAAAGTCTAAATGTGCAGTCACTTGAAGTAAATATGAAAAATATTATATTTATTTGAGAAGTTTTTATTCATACAAAGTCTTTATTGAGAATCTATTCATTTTCGTTTTGGTTGTTTAAGAATGGTCTTGATCACGTGTGAACATTTATATATTATTGTTGTATAGTTTATATAAAACAATATCTTTAGTTTGGAACAAATTCAACCATTAAATCACCTGTTTAGATATACCAAAAAGTTTAAAATATTTATTAATTTCATCATTTTTTATTCATCTAGTAAACAATTCAAAACTTCAATTTAATTACAAAAATAGTGTAAATTGTAGTATTTATATTTTTATGTCATAAATGTATATATTCCATAAAGTGATATTTGAAAGAGATAAATAATGAAAGTTAAAAATGACATTATTTACTTACTAAAATAAATTCAATAAAAAGAATACACTTAAAAATACCATAATTCATATTATATTAAGATATTTATAAATGTCACTATTATAAATTATTCTTAATTCAATATTTCATAATTCAATATTTTCTAATAATAATAATAATAATTTAAATTATAAAAATAAATTATGACACTAGCTAAAAGAAATTAACAAACATTTTATTTCATGATCGATCAACATAAAATATTCAAGTATCTGATAAAACAACCCAATATTAAAAGTTTATAAGACAATTCTATGACTAAAGTTGTTATCATAATCTTGTTTTACTTTCATCACTTGATCTTATTATATCATTTGGAAATGACATATTATTTCCATTTAGGAATGTCAACGGGGGGACGAATTTCGTTATCCCATACTCATTTTCATAAAAAAATTTATCTATATCTCCATACCCAAACTCAACGGGTATCAAGTTTTGTCTCATCGTCATACCCACCGGATAACAAGTATATACTTGTACTCATACCTATACTCACTTTCTTATTGTTTGAATATCAATTAATTAATCTTTATAAAAAAATTATGGTAAAACAAACATAATATTATCAAATATTCAATATTAAAATGATGATTATTTCTTCAATATCAAATATTAAAAAAAAAATATAATTGTATACATTTCAAATTAGAATATTAAACAAAATTTCATGAGAACCAAACTATTTATTAAATTGCAAGAGTTAATGAAACTTAGTTGATAAAATTTAAAAATATTTTTACAAAAATATAAAAGGAAAACAAATATTCAAATTAAAAAATATTTTAAATGTATGTTTACTTCAATTTTTTAAAATTCTAATGAATTTTTTATACACTAATAAAATTTATAATACATTACTTGATCAAAATCACACAAAGAATAAAAATTAAACTAATAATAATATAAATTTAACATAGATCTTTCATTTTTTGAATTTCAATATATGTTGGATGGTATATAAAAAAGATTCATGACAATTACAATAAATTGTTATATTATAGTAAATAAAATTTATTTATAGAATTGTAATGATAAAATTACATGTATGATAATGAGTTAAAAAATAAATTATATAAAAAGTATCAAATAGTATTCTACACGATAATAATAAACAATAAATAAAAATATTAAAACAAATGATCAAATGTATGTCTTATAAAAAATATGAGAGATCATTGAAGGAAATCACACAAAAGAAAACAAATGTATAATTAAGGGTATGATAAGATGAAAATTACCTTAGAGATCTAACAAAATTTTTCGAATATCAACATAGTCAACAGTTGAAAGACAACAAAATTGTTTTAGCAAATAAAAGAGTTTTTCAAATGAAATAAAAATTAATAAAAAAATAATAAAAAAGATATTTTTTTTATATTACCTAGTAAAAGAAAGGTAAATGAAAAGTTTATGCTATTGAATACTTAAATTGAGTGTGTTAAACATTCTCACGTGAAAATAACATAATAGATATAAATATTAGAAAAAAGAAAAAATATTTAAATATGAGACATAAAAAATATTTAGTTGATATACATCTTTGTAACATAATTGCATAAAGGAGGTGATAAGACGAAAAATAGCTTGGTTGGAATACAAATGAATTTCATGACAAACCAAATAATTAAAAGAAATAAAAAAATAGAAAGTATGTATTGTGTATGTGTGTATGTATATATATATATACATACATATATATATATATACATATATATATATATATACACACACACACACACATATATATATATATATATATATATATATATATATATATATATATAAGGTTACTTAACAAACAATAAGTATTTTATAATAACTTAAATTAAACGAGGATGGAGATATGGTAGGGATGGGTATTATGACAAGTATAAGGATGGGGACAAGGCGAATATGTATATTCTCATCCCCATTCTCATATCCAATTGAAAAAGTCGGGTATTTCCCATACCCATACTTAGTCAATGTGGGAATTCCCTATCAAAACGATGAGTGATTCGGATAATACCCACAGGGATAAATTTATTTGTCATTCCTATATGAGGCTTTAGTTGGTTTAAAGAGTCTTATTTTCAATGGAAGGGTTCCTCCACCTAGATAGGGGCATCCTACGTCTGACACCTTTAGGTTCTAACTCTCAGACATGAGGTTAGATCTACAAAGTAAAGCATAATTCCATAAACATTAAGATAAAGAACACAATTTATAGATAATTAAGGGCAATACAGTTGAGTAAAGAAGTCAAGTTCAATCCCAACGCCTTAGATAAATATTCGTCTCGTACTCGTCCCCATATCCGTGCCAATATCCATTATGTGGGTACCCGCATATTTTTTAATATCCATGGGTACTCGTGAGTATTTACAAATAAATAAATAAAATATTTAACAATATATTTTAACCATAAATTCAAATAAAATACAATACATAACATTCATAAATTTCAAACAAAGTCCAAATAGTTCATTTAAATAGTGTTGAATGACAGTTTACAAGGAAATGAAATTTTTTTAAAACCAATTAATAAAAACTAATCTATTCAAAATCAATGTGTTAATAATTTAATTATATTTTTTTAATTTAAATTATAGTATAACAGGTACGGTTATCCACGGGTACGAATACTATGATACTCGTCCCTGTCCTGTTAACATGCATGTATAAAAAATACCTAAACTCGTTACCCGTGAGTATCCATTTGCAATATTCATTTTCTACTCATTACAGGTTTTATCCACGGATACCTGCAAGTACAAATTCTTTTGACATCCCTGATCACCTCTTTCAAACTTAATTCTAACATATTTTTAACAATACCAAACCAAAACTTTGATTATTGTTCCATTGTCAAACTTAAAGTAGATTACAGACTATCGATTTGTCTATCAAATCCCTATGGATACAACCTTGTTATGCTATAATTGACCCAGTGCACTTGCTAAATAAGTTAGACCCTCAATTAGGCCACAACACAATTCTAATTGTTAGTGTGACTTTCAGGAATACATGATCACCTTCGTGAAATTCAAGAGGTCGTCTTTTCTTATCATCACAACATTTTTATCTATTATGAGTTACTCTCAATTTTTTCCTAATAGTTTTGTTTTCTCTGTGATATGTAGAATCATGTCAAGGCCTAAGACAAAATTTTCTCTAGTATCAAACCAACATAAGGGTGTTGTTTTACATTTTCTCCCATACAATGCCTCATAAGGTGTCATACGTATACAAGAATGGAAATTGTTGTTACAAGTGAATTCAATCAAAGGTAAGCATCGATCCCAACTATTAGAATCCTCCACACACAATATCTCAATAAATCTTCCAAAGATTGAATGGTTCTTTTTAACTATCCATATGTTTGGGGATGACAAACTGACCTAAGATGAAGTTTGGTCCCTAAGTCTTGATGTAAATCCCCTAGAGTTTAGAAGTAAATCTAGGATCCCTATCAGATATAATATTGGTTGGAACTCCATGAAATATCACAATTCTTCTTATGTACAACTCAGTTAATTTTTCCAATGAATAGTTAATGTTAATGGGTAAAAAGTGCCTAGACTTTGTTAGCTTATCCACGATAACCCAAATGGAATCAAATTTTTGTTATCGTTCGTGGTAAGCCAACTACAAAATTCATTACTATATTATCCCATTCTATTCAGGTATATATAAGGATTGTAACATTCTTACTGACTTTTGGAGTTCTATCTTAGTTTTTTGACAAACTAGACATGTTGTATATTGTGCTACTTCCTTGTCCATCTTAGGCCGCCAAAATATTTCCCTAAGATCTCAATACACTTTTATTGTGCTAGGATGTATGCTCAATTTGCTCTTATGTACTTCTTCTAAAATCATCCTTTTAATCTTTGTATTATTAGGCAAAAACATTCTAGCATTAAATCTCAAAATTCTTGCCCTATTTATGCAAAAAAATTCTCCATTCTTTTATCATCTTTACTTATTTTTCTTTTGAATGAAATCATCACTTACTTGTGCTAATCAATTATAAATAATAATAATAATAATAATAATTATTATTATTATTATATAATCATAATAATGCAAATAATGATAATAATAAGGCAAACATAAAGATTAAATACAAACAATTCTTATAACAAAAATAAGAATATACTATAAAATTTCAAATGAGGAAAGCTTTAGAAACAATTTGTTGGTATAACTAACATAATCTTAGTATCAATTTTGATGAAAATTATTGATCCGTTTCAAGAAATTTAATGATAAGGAACAAATTGCATCAATTTTTCAAAAATCGAGACTAAATTGAGACTATAAAAAATTGGAGGACCAACTTGACATTTTTAGACGAAAACAGGAACCAAAAGAATAATTAAACTTTTAAAATATAAGCATAATAATGTACATACCTCAATCGCTTAATATTGTGACAATTTACAATACACCTCCTAATAGAAAGGAAACATAACATTTAAAATATGTGGGTGTACCTCAGTCAACACAACTTCGTTGTTACCTATTGAACTTAATTTCGTGAAATCGCAATTCATATGGAGATGAATATCCATTGTTGCAACTAATTTATGGGCTTTAGTCTCATTCCCCTACACGAACCAAGTACTTGTTGATGCATCAACCATATGATAAGCAAATCCATAATATTTTTATTCTAACCTGACAAAGTCAAGAAAATTAATACCATGAGTAATTAAGTTTTTAATAAATTTATGTCTCACTCTTAGATGCCTTATTCTTCACTAAATTTGTTCCAGAGACTTTCTATATAGCAAATTGACATTCACTGTGCATTGAAATATGAGGTATATACATATTTAATAATGGTAAATCATAAAAAACATTTTAAAAAAATTTCCTTAGCAGTAGTAGTATCTACAACAATAATCTCAACAATTTTTGCTTCCATGGTAGATCATAGTTTGTTTAGCATATTTCCATGATGCTGCCCCTCTACCAAAAGTAAAAACATAATCAGTTGTTGATTTTGTGTCACCAAAATCAAAATCTAATTTGCATTAATATATCCTTCAGTATTCTCAAAAAATTTCACATATTGAAGGCATAACTATACTAATCATAAATAATATCATCACTAGAAGGCAAAAGAGTACTATAGGTATCACAAACAATTTTAGTCAATTTATCCTTTAAAGGAAATATTTCTAGATTCCATAATAGTATTGTAAGAAATTTTACTTACTTCAAAAATAAATAACCAAGAATTTTTCTTTTATTATTACGGGGTATGTTAACCTTTGCAAGACACCCTTACACTTTTTGAGATATTTTAAATGTGGTTATCTTTTCTTCTATAACTCATAAGGAGTTTTATCACAACATTTATAAAGAATATTTTAAGAATATGACAACCATAATATAATTTTAACCAAACTAGAACTTGTAACATAACATTTACCATATCAAACAAAATTCCATTTTATTTTCTTTTAGTTACCCATTTCAATTCAAGTAAATTTTGTTTTTCGTGTGTAGAAAAAGACTTTCTTAATTGCTTTGGTTGAACATATATTTCACATTAATTTAATATGGTAGAATAAATATAAACACACAATAGATAAGTGTGTTCATATAATCATTAATAATCATTAGGCGAGTTTATTAATGCACATCAGGCTAATATGTCGGTATGTTGATTTGATAATCCATACACAGACTAATTGAGTTTATCCAACATTTCTGAGCTTTGAGTCCCACCAATAAGCACAAAATTATAAACGATCACTACTCTACACTTTTTTCTGCGTAATTTATCCTTTGTGTTTTTAAATCATATACTCTTTATATTTTTCTGAATTGTCTAAAATAAATTAAAATAAATTAAAAAAATTAAAAAAAATTAAAAAAACCAAGAGCTGACACGTGGCATGTACTGTTCAAAAACGTTAACTATTTAAATACCGTTAGTGAAAAGGACCAAATTGACCATAATTTGACAAAAATGAGGACCTAATTAAACATAAAACAAAAATAGGGACCAAATTAAATAAAATCAACAAAAATAAGGACAAAATGTATATTTAAACCTATTTCAAATTGGAATATGATTTCAACCAACAACTTTATTCATGAATATTCCAACAAGAAAAATATATACTAATTGGTTGGGCACTTCTGTAGACAAGAATCTATCACTTCAGACACAGCACCGCTACCATCTGACATACAAAATTAAGCATTAGAAAGATGAAAAGACATATTAATTGAAATATGAAACATAAATAAAAGAGTTTGAGTATACCAATTTTGATGTTTATGGACTTGTTAACACCACAGTGACTCATACATTGGGTAGCTTCATTAGACATTCTTGGACACTTTGCAACACAAATCGCAAAGCATATTAGATAAGCAAGATTAGCTAGAATACAACTTATCCCACATTGAGCAGGACATGTGAGTTTAGCTTCTGAGAAACACAACATAATCATTATCACAACAACAACACCAATATTCTTCATCTCATTCTTTGCCATAACTTCTTTTCAATCCTCTACTATATTAAAGTTTTGTGTACAATTTGTGTTTTTCAAGGAAACCCAAACACCTACTTATATAACTTTTAGAATTATATTAATGGTATTCATTAGGATTATTGTAATTTGCACTCCTTTAATCATGAATTTTTCTAACTTATTAATGAATTGTTGAGGTTCATGCACCATGGTAAAGATTAACAACAACAACAATACTTTTCATCTTACTTTTTGCCGTAACTTCTTATCAATCCTCTATTATATCAATTCTTTCTCTACAACTTAAACTTTTGTCGTGTGTTTCAAGAAAAGCCAAAGACTTGTATAAACGTTGATTTTTAATGTGAAATCTTTTTAAACTTTTATATTAATTGTTAGAAATCTCGTGTCAGTAGGAGATAATAACAATTTAGATTATATAAATAGATATAAACCTTATCTTACAAACTAATTTTTTATGATTAAATTAGATTTAAGTTACTCACTTTTTAAGTATTAAAGTTATGATTTAGAATCTATTCTAACAAAATTTATATTTGTTGGACATATTATTTTATTCACTATCAGTCTACTTATTAGTGTCAAGTTTTACACACAAAATATATATCGTGATAAATATATATTGTTGAAAGTCTCACGTTAACTTAAAATAAAATCAATTTAAAATTTTATATTATAACATGACATAATAATATCTAATATTATAGACAGAGTTTTACATAATAATATCTAATATTATAGACAGAGTTTTAGATTATAACAATAAAAAAAGTCATTTTAAAAAAGATAATTTTCTTTTAATAAGATATTAAAAGAGAAAGGTTATAACCAGATTTTGTCTAAATTGCTAAAAAAATCTTATTAAAAGTTTCTAGATAGACATGACATGTGCGCTTTTCCGTCCCAGTCCCTTAATGCATGGGGAGAACGGTGACTGTTGCATTGTCGGATCTATATCTGTATTTAATGTTATTTAATGAGCATAAATAAATTTAATGCATGAGTGTATTAAATGTATTTTAATGGATATTAAACACTTCTTTCTTATATTATCTGACGAGTACAGTTTTATTCACCACACAAATATATTAAATAATCACTGCAGAACAGATAGAAATAAAATATATTAAATTATAATCGCTGAAAGACATATAGAAATATTATTTCTTGTTTCTAATTTGGGTTTTATTAAATGGACTTCTATTATTAGCAAGTACTGTATTTAATGAGAGATTCTATTTTAGTAAAACTTTTCCAATAAGGGATACAGATAATATTTGTTGAGAATATAGTAGAAACTTATAGATTTTCATATACAAGAATAATATAATTAGTTTTTACTTAGAATAATTAAATTTATTTATTTTTTTTGGAAAAAATGTACGTTTATTTCAGAAAGAGAATGTTAAAACTTATTTTAACTCTAATTCATAAATTAATTATAACTTTTTACTTATAAGAGAAATAGTTTACTACAAAAAAATTTTATTAATAATTAATTTTAGTAACTAAAAATTGTTAGTTAATCAATTTAGATATCAATTTATAAAGTAAAACATTATTGGTTACTAAAATAGTTATTATTATGAATAAAAAATTATAATTGGTCACTAAATTGTTCATTAACTAATTAGAAACCAATTTAGAAACTAAGTTATTTTAATAGTCAAGATCGAGGTAGTTAATTTTTAGTGATCAATTTCCTTTGGTAACTAATTTAATGACAAATTTAGTGACCAATTATAACTTTTTATTCATAATAATGATTATTTTAGTAACCAATAATTTTTTACTTTATAAATTGGTATCTAAATTGATCATTATAGTGACTAACAACTTTTGGTCATTATAATTGATCACTAATGAAGCATTTTTTTTATAGTGGTTATAGATATTAATAAATTTTTTTTTATAAAAATATATCAAATTAATTAATATAATAACTAATTACTTTTGTTTTGGTTAAAATATTTTTTTGATCCCAACCTTTGTCAAGTTTTGTTAAATAAGTCCTAATTTTGGTTTTGTGCTCAAATAAGTTTAAATTTTCGTCAATTTTATTCAATTTGGTTTTTTTTTGCTAACATCATTTAAATCATTAAAGACAATGAACAGTGTCTGTCACGTGACACGATATTGGGTTGACACGTGAACATTTAAAAAAAATTAAAAAATAAAAAAAATCACAAAGTGACACATGGTAGTCACTATTCATGGTCATTAATGATTTAAACGGTATTAATCAAAAAAACTAAATTAAACATTGACGAAAATTGAACCTATTTGAACACAGAAACAAAATTATGACTTATATGGTTTACCATTTCTAGATTTAGATCATCTACTTTTCATGTTTTATGCATTGTCTATCTTTTGTATTTTTATCAAATTTAATCTCCTTGTATCGCCTATCATTTTTATTCTTGAAAAATTTACTCTTTATTTATCTGCATAGTCTAACGTTTGTTTCATTCAAAAACTAACTTGAATTATTTATTGTGATTAATTCAATTATAATACATTATTTAAAATAATTATATATAATTTATTTTATTAAAAATATATATAGAAAACTTAAATACATTCTTATTGTAAAAATAACTAAAATATTATTATTTAATTTCATAATATTTATATTAAATTATAATTATATATCTATAACTCAAATTAATATAATAATTTTTAAAAATCCCTAGAAATAGTAGTTCTTATTACGTGCATGAATATTCCAACAAGAAAAATACTAATTGGTTGGGCACTTTTGTAAACAAGAATCTATCGCTCCAAACAAAGCACAGCTAGCATCTGACAGAAAATTAATCATTAGAATGATGAAAAAACATGTTAACTGAAATATGAAACATAAATATTGAGTTTGAATACTTGATTTTTATGGACTTGTTCACAGTCACTGATACATTGGGAGGCTTCTTTAGACACTAACATAAACCGCAAAACAGATCACATAAAAAATTAGAATTGATTTCCAAATTTAAAAGTTCCAAACAAAATTTGTCATTAAATATTAGTTATTAAAATTTTTCTTATCAACAAAATTAGTTTTTAAATTAATCTTTAATTAATTAGTGACTAATTTAACAATTAATTATAATTTTTTATTCATAATAATAACTATTTTAACAACCAATAATTTTTTATTTTGTAAATCATTATTTAAATTGATCACTATAGTGATTAATAACTTTTTGGTCGCTAAGATTGATTGTTAATGAAATATTTTTTTGTAGTGAACATTTATCATATGAAACAAAATTCCAATTTTATTTTTCTTTCAGTTACCCAATTCAATTCAAATAAATTAGTTTTTTTTTTTTTCATATGTGTAGAGAAAGACTTTCTTGGTTGCTTTGATTGAACACATATTTCACATTTGTGCTTCAAATCAATAGAAAGATTAGGACACATCATTCATCTAATAGAATTTAAATTTACATTACCTGGTCTAGCATGTCACACATATCACGACTTTGAACATTTGTAATAATCAAAGAAGAACTAGTAGATATTTTATTTGAAGATAAATACATAAGACTTAACTTAAATAAAGTATCACAAATATATCATTTACCAACACAAACACCATGCATAGAAATAACAACCTTATGGCACTAAAGAACCACTTTGTAACCTTGTTGGACAACAAGGAGTACTTATAAGATTTTTTCTAAACTCGGAAACATGAAAAAACTTCGTTTAAAGTAAGATAATTTCTAGAAGGCAATTCTAATTTCACTTAACCCTATTGTAGAACATGTGTCATGCTCCAATTCCTCATACTCATAGTACATATGTTTGTTTTCCAATACCAATTGTAAGATGTAAAAGATGTTCTTAGCCAAGAAGAGGGGGTTGAATTGACTCTTTCTAAAAATTAGGTTCAATTTTAAACTCTTAAAAATATCTTCTTTGAATTCAATTGACCAAGTTTCTAGCAATCTATCACACCCCTGGAACATACATTTTAACCGATTAAAAACAGAGTCAGCAGATTGAAATCGTTTAACAGAGCAGCACACACTAAGATCAGTATAATTCAACAGATTGAGAAACAAGATCAAGAGGTTGAAAAACTAGAAAAATTATTTAGAAAACGCAATTAACACATAACAAAGAATGTGATCAAAATACCAATTAAGATTAATTCCAATTGACAGTATAAGCAACATTTTAACAATAGATTACATTAGAGCCCCAAAGTTACACAAAAAGATTGATTTCAATGGTTTTCTTGAAGATTTTATCAAAGATAAATTAAGAGAAGAAGAGTTAAACCAATGCACATAGATTTTTATATTGGTTCACTCTTAACAGAGCTACATCCAGTCAATCAAGGCAACCTTAGCCTGACTTCCACTATATCAAAAGTTTTATAAAATCCTTACAAGATTACACTTTTGAAAAACCCAAAAAACCACACCTAGACTCTTGAGTCCCACAAGAATCTAATTCAATACAGCAAGACTCCCACTTACAGAACTGGAATCACACCAGACAAAACCCAAATACCCAAGAAAGACAAACCTTGGTGGTGGCTTTCCCTAGCCAACCAAAAGCTTTCTTCAAGGCATCCACACTAAGCCAACAATACTCCAAGACTCCAAGCAATTCACTAACGTTTGCAGCACTGTGTAATTCAGAGAGGATGAGTTTTCCAGAGATTTCACATTGATTTCGAGCTAAAAAATGAATCCATCACTAACCTTTATGAAAAAAATACGCTTAATAGTCTGTTAGTTAACATATTCAACATGTTGATTTGGTTGTTGAATCTATTGATTTCACTTAACTTAAGTGTAATCAGAGCTAATTGAATGATAATTTAGTTGATTGAATATGTTAATACCAGAACTATAATAGCAAGTCAATTAACATGTTAAAAACCCTTCTAACATACTAAAAGACTATAACCAGACACAAGACACTTATTCTATGCCAAATAATCTTCAAGTTAAGCTTCAATCTTCAAACTTCAAGATCTTCATGTGTTAGCCAGATTAAGCAAACTTCAAGCTTGATCAACACACATTTTCTTCAAGTCTTCATCACTTTATCAAGTCTTTATCAATCCTTTGTAACCTTACCAAGTCTTTATGTAATATCTCCATCACATCTCTATACATCAAAGTCATTGTGCTAACATAAAGCACATATTTTTTTTATTAGCACATACATGAACATTAGCCCCCGAATTCTATAAACCAATCATTTGAGTTAAAAACATAATTTAACTCAAGCCTAGTGACATAGTACCTTTCAAATGGGAAATTAGAGACAACACCCAATAATAGTATTAGCTCTAGGTTTGAAATTACACTAAACATTTTGAACAACTTCTAAGAAAAACATGTTTTCCTTGATACAAAGACTTACAAGCAAAACATTAAAAGAGAAAGTTGTGGACTCATGTTTTAAACTTCGACCACAATCAGACCATGAATGAAATAACTTTTAAATCATAAAAGTCATAAGCATAATGTCAAGTCAAATAATTCTTTTTAATTTCATGTCATTAAAAAACTTCAAATTCATGAATCTGATCAAAATTAGATTTATTACCCGTCATTTGAAATTAAATTATTTTCGAGATAAACTCTTTATTTTTCACATATGCATATATTTTTAATTCAAGTGCTTCCTACACTCAATAAGAGTTTTAGTATGACAAATTATTTTACAAATATTATCATATCAAACACTTAAAATATGTCCATGATATAAAACATCTTTATCTTTTTTAGATAATGTTAAAGAATTAATTAATATAATAGAAAAATCAATAATTTTGGAAATCACGTATAAAATATTCGGTGAGACAACTTCATTTGTTGTTACCAACAGAAAAAAAAAATGCACATTTTTTTATTTACTTACTTGAGAGTGACTTAATCATATTCATAAGAAACATATTATATTATCTTTGAATTTTTGCAATAACAAGAATCATGATTAATAAAGTAAAATAACAAACTTTTCTCTCTAAGAATGTTAGAAAAATAACCAAATAATAAAAATAAAAATAATAAGGCAGAGATGAAGATTGATAAAGGCAAAAAACTATTATAACAAAAATAAGAATATAATATAAAAATTGTAAGTGAGGAAAGGATTAGAATGAACTTGGGTTGTTGATACACGCAGAATGTTGTTCTCATAGAGAAATGGCAAAACAAAATATTATGTGATTTTCTTCCAAGATATAACAACTTGTTATATTGATCGAATGCAACAAAGAATATTTGAACTTTACGAACATCAATATTTTAAAAAATAATATAGAACAAAAAACTGAAACCTGGAACAGTTTTATATAAGGTGCTATTTGGTGTGCCTGATGTATCTTTTCCTCATGCAAGTATGTAGTATTCATAAGTAAAATAAAGTAGAGAGGAATAAATTGTAATAAATCTAATTAAATAAAATACTAATTCGTAATAAAGTTAAAATCATTCAAATAAATAACATTGACCCAAAAAATTAATAAGACGTAAAAACATTAGTAATCGTGGGATAATTTATTTATTTACTTTTTAAATTATATTGAAAGTTTCTAACAACTTTAGCTTCATGGATTTTCTTCTTTATGTTGTTAGTGGTCTTAGTTTAATTTCATTCTATTATAGCTAAATGTCCTATAAGTAAATAATATAAATAATGAATAAAGTCCTATTAGATTCAATATAATATTACAAGACAAGATTATACAAATTAAAATCATCAGATGATATATATGTGAAGCCTAATAAGACGAATCAGTACTTACACTAATAAGATAATACAAGTCCAAATAATCACAACAATCAAATGATACAAGATGATCATATTAATCGGATGAAACAATTCTAAAGTTCCCACTTAAACATATTAGACAATATTGTAGAATGAATTGATCATACAATCAATATAGTAGAATAAATATAAACACATAATAGATAAGTGTGTCAATATCATTGGACGAGTCTATTCATACACATTAGATAAATCTGTTCATATAGTGATTAGATAAATGTGTCCATATTCTTTTGCATCTCTAACATTTGTATTTTTATAGAGTCTATTCTTTATATTTTTTGTAATTTTACATTATCTACTATTTAAATTTCTGTGCATTGTGTAGCATTTGTATTTTTACAAAGTATACTATTTATTATTTTTGTGCATCGTCTATCCTCTATATTTTTTATAGAGTTTACTTTTTACACTTTCTACATGATTCATCCATTCTTTACATTTTTATGCATTTTTTAACTTTTGTATTTTTTTACAGAATATATTGTATGTCGTATATCTTGTTATTCTTACAATCTTTATATTATTTTTCCTGCATCTTCGTATAATTCAAATTGAGAAGTCTGAATAAGTAATGCTTCACGTATAAAAAGTTGTGTTTTTAAATGAATTTAAAATAAATAATAATAACAATAAAATAGTTCATAATAAAAAAATAAATAATATAAATATGAATAATAGTAAGATAATTCATAATAAATAATAGCAAATATATAAATATTAAAAATAATAAATTGTAATAAATATAAGTAACAATAAATAATACATAAATATAATAAGTAGTATTAAAATGATTGGAAATAAATAATAATAAATGGTAATAAATTATAATAAAGATAAATAATAAATAAACATTATAAATAATAAATAATATGAACAAATAAATGGATAATAAATAATAAATAAACCCTATCAAATTTAATATCCATTAAATAGATGATACAAGACACGATGGTACAAGTTGAAATCATAAGATTATATATGTGAGACCTGAATAGACGAATTGTATCAAATGATACAAGTCAAAATGATCTCATCAGACGAACCAAAGTTAAGTTACCACTTGTACTAATGAGATGGTATAGTAGAATGAATTTATCATACAATTAATATAATAAAGTAAATGTAAACACACAGTATACGAATGTGTCCATACAATTATTAGACGAGTCTATCAAAACACATAATATGTTCATATATTGATTAGATAGATGTGTTCATACACAGGGTAGACTAACATCTCCGAGCTTTCAATCCCACCGATAAGCACAAGAAGTTGCAAACAACCATTACTCTACATTTTTTTCTTCATAATTTATCCTTTGTATTTTTAAATTATTTACTCTTTATATTCATATTTATCCTTTATGTTTTTAGATCCTCTATTCTTTATACTCATCTACATCGTCTAACCTTTAACTTTTTTTTTTACAGAGTCTACTCTTAACATTTTTCGTGAATCATCTACCCTTTATACTTTTATTGCCAGCTTTTTATACCATTCTTGTGTATCATTTAACCTTTATATTTTTAAGGAGTCTACTTTTTATACTTTTATACATGTCTATCTTTAGTTCTAGATTGTTTATTCTTCACATTAATGTGCATTGTGTAACTTCTATTTTTACTAAATTTATTGAACACTTTTACATCCTCTATCTTTTTTATTCTTAAAGAATTTACTCCTTATATTTTTATGCATAATTTGGCAGGTGTATCTTTTAAAATTTAATTTATTTCGATCATAATATATCATTAAAAATAATTATATACAATTTATTTTACTATATATATATATATATATATATATATATACAACTTAAATACATTCACCTTATAAAAATAATTAAAATATTATTATTTCTAAAATTAAGTATTTATATTAAATTGTAATTATACTTTTACAAACTTAAATTAATATAATAAATATATTACCATTTTTAGAAGTCCATTGCACGCATGTAGTATAAAACATTATTTTATGTGTATGTATACGGTAGAAGAAACTTTTTTACGAGTGTAATTACGGGTTCATCAACTAAGGTATTAGAATCAATAAATAAGTATATATAGTACTCTAATATTATAGAAAATTGGTGCAGAAAATGTGTCCAAAATGCACTCTTATTAATTACATCATGAAATATAAATTTTATATAAGAGTTTGATCTTTATATTTTTTATTTTTAATATTTTTAAATATCGATATAATTAAAATTCCAAAATTTATAATAATATTTAACATAATTTTATTTGGAAATATTTTACCGTTCATATTCCAATTTGGAATATCATTACAACCAACAACTTTATTGATGAATATTCAACAAGAAAAATATATACACTAATTGGTTGGGCAATTCTGTAGACAAGAATCCATCACTTCAGACACAGCACCGCTATCATCTGACAGACAAAATTAGTGATTAGAAAAATGAAAAAACATATTAACATATGAAAAAATATATAATATTTTGACTACTAAATTTTGACAACTTTTATTATAACATAAGATATAAGGTATTATCTTTTAAGTAGTTTTAAAATATTGAAAATAAAAAAATAAAAAATCACTTAGAAAATAACACTTTATGTTATAAGAGAAAATTGTCAAAATTTAATAGTAAAAAAAACATTTTTTATAAGAAAATAAGAGTTTGAGTATACCGATGCTGATGTTTATGGACTTCTTAATCCCACAGCGACCGATACATTGGGAGGCTTCTTCAGAGAGTTTTGGACACTTTGCAACACAAATCGCAAAACATATTGGATAAGCAAGATTAGCTAGAACACAACTTATCCCACACTGAGCCTGACATGTGAGTTTAGCTTCTGAGAAACTCAGCATAATCATCATCACAACAACAACACCAATATTTTTCATCTCATTCTTTGCCATAACTTCTTTTCCACTCTCTACTATATCAAAAATTTGTGTACAACCTTAAACTTGTGTTGTGTCTTTCAAGGGAACCCAAACACCTACTTATATAGCCACAGAATAACTTCTAAGATCCCAATTTTAGAATTATATTAATGGTATTCATTAGGATTAATGTAATTTTTGTAACTTATTAATGAATTGTTATGGTATGGTAAAGAAATGGTCAATTTATTAAAAATGTTACCATAGATCAGTTTTATAAAATATAGTAACATTTTTTTAAATAAATGCCACTATAACTAATATTAATAGTAGTATTGTAACATTTCTAAATAAATGTCACTATAACTAATATTAATAGTAATATTCTAACATTTTTCTAAATAAATTTCACTTTAATTAATATTAATGGTATAATATTATAACATTTTGAAATAAATGTCACCGTAACATTTTTAAATAAATGTTACTGTAAATAAAATTAACTTGTATAATATCATTTTAGTAAAATGTTACTAAACATTAAATATTAATATTTTTATATTTTATTTTTAACAATATTACTAAATTATTTATATTTTAAATTATTTTTAAAATTTGATCAAACAAAGTAATTGATTAAGGCAAATAAGAATAATGTTTCTTCTTCATCCACAAAAAGTCATTGTGTCTTTGCATTTGTCTTTGCGTTTTCACCTTTTCCTTCACCTTTGTCTTCATGATTGTCTGGTTAGTATATGATTTAAGCGTTTTAATGTGATTTATGCATTAATGATGTAATTATAGATAATATATAAAATGGATTTTATATTTTTTTTTCATTATTTTTTGTTTGAAATCAAATGGAATTTTTTAGTGTGCAATTGATTGTGAAGAGAAAATATTAAAAACTATTATTGACTTGAGTTTCTTCTATGATCTTGGTGGAAAGATAAGTGATTACTTCTGACAAGACACTTTTATGTAATTTTGACTCTCATAAATCAGAAACAACTATTACAAAATGGACAATAGCTACGATGATGGTTGCTAAAGTATTCTTTTTTTTAATATTAGAAGTCATATAACCTTTAATATACTTCGACTTGATATCATCAAAAAGATTATTTGTATAATTAATAGATTCTCTTAAATGATGATTTTTAAAGTTTATCTTTCTTATGCTTTTAGTTTAGGCTATGATGAAAATTTGTAACAAAGGACATAATTTTGGTTTATTAAAGAATGTTATTTGCGTAATTTATATATATATATATATATATATATATATATAT
>Ga0209589_1005947_pt1 | contig 20458 bp, 11 predicted proteins | sample CowpeawhiteBW_FD_187525 | JGI IMG/M metagenome (GOLD analysis project Ga0209589, IMG submission 187525) | Root nodule microbial communities of legume samples collected from California USA - Cow pea white BW (SPAdes) (version 2) | ecosystem: Host-associated > Plants > Roots > Nodule | place: USA... | reverse complement strand
ATATATATATATATATATATATATATATATATATATATATATATATATATATAATCTTATGTATTTTAAGTTAATATTTTTGTTCTATGATTAGGCTGAGATAAGCCATTTACATATATTTGGCCACACCACAACGATCTTAAACATAAAAAAAAAAAAAAAAAAAAAATCTTAATTTTTGGAATCACCATTTTAATGTTTGACCAAATGACATTGACAAAAATCTTTTCTTAAGTTTAAGTAGTTAAAGTATGTTTTGGATTCTTTTTTGTTCCTTATAACTTCTATAGGAAAGATATATTCTATGTGTTTGACAATATTATTTGTAAAATATATGAAAGTATTTTATATAAATTATATTGTATTTACTCATACACAAACAAACAAATTATATTATACTTGCTAATAGATAGGAGTTATAAGGTGACTTATAAAATTGTGATATGAATCCTTCACTCCTTTTTAATTCATAATTAAAGAATTTTATTAATGTCATGGTTACGTACATAAATCACTTATTGACGTAATAATACATCTTCTATCATGTAGAAAAGATATGTAAACATTCAATTTTACAAATTGACTGGTCTCTAGACCTTAAATAGAGAGAAAATTAATTTCAATAAAAGAAAAACAGTTCTTTAAGATTAAATGTCCACTCATTTTATTCCGACATCATTATTATATAAGAAATGATCACATTTGTAATATATACGGATTCTAGCATATTGTTTTGGAATGTTTTAGACATTCTTAGGAATTTTGTTGATTCGAACGTAGACATGAGAATTTACAAGTGACAAGCTCATTCATCTTCATACATCAAGTTGTATAAAATCATTGAAAACAAAATGAGTCCTTAGTGTATAAGAAAATAAAAAAGGGGTACCCTTTGTGAGGTCATGTTTAGGTAAGCTAGGTTTGTTGTGAGGGGTGTCCATATTAGTGTTATTTCTTGTGCAATCTCTTCTTTACCTATCTCCAATGAAATCTTTGAAGACCAACATGCTTCTAAGATGTCCCATTCTCCGAAAACCCACGAGCACTCCTCTCAAACAAATTTAATAAGATGTTACATTACCCAATGCATAATTTAGATTGCTGGGTAATGGTCCCCATTCCCCATAGCAAAATTAAAATATGTAAAATAAGAATTAGGGTATTTTATACGTAGATAAAATAAGAATTTGGCAATAGAATAAAGGAAAAGAAGCATTTGGTGTTGTTCAATTAGTGACTAAATACGATCAATCAATTCAAACCCATTCGGTATGATGCACATATAATGGGACCCAGTTGCAATACTGAACAATGATGAAGCTATGCAGCTCGAAATCTTTTCCCTTTTTTATACCCATACATCTGTCTCTTGATGGGTAGTAAGGCCTACTCAATCAATGCCTCCTAGTAGTAGATTTGGATTAAGCAGCTTTGGAATTAGCGTTCGGATTAAGAGGAAAGTGTGAGGAAGCATCATTATTTTTTGTCATAAAACTAAGGTAGTGAAATGAAATACTCGTAGTATAGTAGTAGTAGTAACTATAATGAAAAGTGGTAAAGAGCACTTATGGCCTCAAAAGACTGATTTTTATGTATGGTAGAAGATTACGAAACACATAAGTACAAGCAGTTCTTCTTTTTGGAAAACCAACAGAACAATGTAGTCTAGGAAAAACAAAAACCCCAAATTTCAATAGAAAAGAGTTGAACAAGAGGCACCACATTTCATAGCTCGAGGAAGAAATTGAGGAAAGAAGAAGCCAAACACCACTCAAAACAAAAACATGACCTGTATGGAACGCAAAACTCGTGTTTAGACAAACAACTCGGTCAATCCAGTCAAACCAAAATCTCAATCTTCCTCACTGTTTACCAATAAAATATCAAAATCTCACTCACTTCCGACCTCTTTGCAAACCATCTTTCTCATGTTGATATTTATTCTTTTGTTTAGAGATTGGAAAGGGTTTTATTTTGATTTGATTTGATTTAATTTAATTTTTACCTGGTGTGTTGCTTTGTGTCCATTAAACAATGAAAATGGCATATTACCAATCATCCTTTCCCCTCTGTAGGAAACACCCATCATTGCTCCCAACAATCCTTTTCAACCTTAGAAACCTGAGCTTCCAAGATATTCCATTCTTCCATTCTTTTCACTTTTTGGGTCCTCTTTCCTTTCCATTCCCCTCTTATGCCTCCTCTTCTTCTTCCACTCTCTCTCAATTTAAATATCTACCCCGATTCCACATCCACCTCTCCCCTCCACTTCTCATTCTTCTTCTTCTTCTTCTTCTTTTTCTTATTCTTATCTTTTCCCATTCATTGATAATTCCAAAGTTAAAATGGATCCCTCCTCCACCAACTCCGTCAACGGGTTCTACTCGTTCCTCACGCGAGGAATCGACGATCTAGAGCGGGTGTTCCTCACCACCAACTTCATGTCAATCCAATTCATCCAAAGAACACTCTCTCTCCTTCGATCCTTCCACACCCAATTGACCCTTCTCGTACAAAAACTCCATCTTCCCGTCGGCGACAAGTGGCTAGACGAGTACATGGACGAAAGCTCCAAACTCTGGGAAGCCTGCCACGTCATCAAGTCAGGCATTTCCGGCATAGAAAACTACTACTCCGCCGCGCTCACCATCACCGCCTCCCTCGATTCACACCGCCACATCACCCCCCAACTCTCTCGCCAGGTCAGCGCCCGTTTTCAATTTTCGCTTCCTGTTATCATGTTCCGGTGTTTGTTTTTTTTCGGCGACATTTTGAAGGCAATTAGAATGTTCTGTTAAAGGTGGGATTTTTTTTTGGAACAGGTTATGAGGGCGATATCGGGGTGCCGGAGAGAGGCGGTGGGGTTGGAGGAGGAGAATAGGGCGTTGATGGAGACGCGGATTCAGCCCCTGTCGCTGCGGTTCGAGGAGAGGGTGTCGATCGAGTCGAAGCTGAACGGGTTCAACGGGTTCAGAGGGGTGCTGTACGCAATGAGGAACGTGAGTTCGTTGCTGCTCATGATTCTGCTGTACGGGCTGGTTTACTGTTGGGGGGAGTCCTCGGATTTCGTGCTAGGCGGTTACGAGGGGTGTTTGTTTCTGGGATCGGCGTTCATGATGTCGACGGCGAGGTTGCAGCAGCGGGTGGCGGCGGAGATCGGGCACATGGGTGGCGCGCAGGGGATGCTGCTGCACGAGTTTCGGAGGTCGAAGGTGGCGATGGAGGAGCTGAGGGGGGAGTTGGAGAGGAGAGGGTCGCAGGGAGTGGAGTGGGAGAGTGAGGTTGCTATCAGGGAGAGAGTGGAGAATGTGAGAGCGTGTTTTGGGGTTCTCAGATCTGGGGCAGACAACATTGTTGCTCAGCTTGATGATTTCTTTGACGAGATTGTTGAAGGGAGGAAGAGGTTGTTGGACTTTTGCAGTCATAGGTAACTGAGTCACTCAAACAGATTTGGAGGAGAATTCAGGAATTCAAATAGCCAGTAGGTATCTGTTTGCCTGCAAGGAAAAAACAAAAAACAGAACAAAAAAAAAAGAAAATAGAAACAAAGACAAGGTAGAGAGGAATAGTTGATGGGGTTGTTGTACTTTTTATTAACCCTTTTTTTATAATTTTATTATTATTAATATTATTATTACTATTATCACTTGGGGTCTTTCTTTTGTTTTCTACAGTTACCGTATTTGAAAATGGGGTGCCACTGCCAAGTCTTTTTCTTACCCGCAGAAGCATGTAAAGAAGGTTCTCTCGAATTGAATGTGGTTCTGGGTTTGAAAACAACATTCACATACGGGTTAATGAATGAAATTACTATTCTTCTTGCATTAGAGATAATAAGATAGTAAAATTATTTGGGAGAGAAAAGAAACTTCTATTCTCCTCTAATTGCAGCAAAGAAAAGAAGGGGAACAAGAAAAGGTTAAAAAAAGAGAAAGTTAGACACTGATAACTGCACACAGTGACAGTGTGTATGTTATAATTTAAAAATAGTTTTCTTTAGCAGTGATTATTATGATCTTTTTCTTGTATTTAAGATTGAATTTGAAAGAAGAGTTTTGGTTGGCACGGAAAATGACTAATCATTCGGTTATAGTCCTGAAAGAATAATGGAAAGGGAGGTTTAGGACTGTAGAGAAAAGAAGCACTCTGAGATTCCTGGACTGCTTTATCATCAAAAGGCAGCTTCTTTTGCTCTTGGGAAGCTTTTGTCTGATTCGGTTCACTTTGAAAGCAATGGAGGTGATGATGATGAAAACTTCATCTCACCACATTCTCCCATTGCCTCCTGACAACTATTTCTCTCTCTCACAATTTTGTTCTGTTTCAAAAATTTTCAACCTCCCCTTTTTGGGGTCTTGGGGTGTTTAATATGCTACAAAAATTTCAGCGGTCACTTTCTCACTTCTAACCGTATCTCATGCTTTTTGTCCCTTGCCGCAAATTCATGCCTTGCCTCCTCACAAGGGTTCCACATGAATGATGCTTTAAAACCAAACAATAAATAAAATAACATTTAAAGTGCACACACAAGACACAGACAAAACAACAAACACAAGAGTAATATATATATATATTGGATATGATCCAGCATGCCTCATGCCAGACGAGCAGATTTTGTGTTTAAAGCATTGGTTAAACGTACAGTGCTTACTGTACACTCAAATCACAGCTTCTCATTAATCTTTGCTGCTCAGATATTACGTACTGTTCCCATATTTTAATCTATACATCACCCTCCATAAACAGGACTAACATTCAAAACCATATTCAATGACAGACTGTAAAATAATTCACGAGCAATGTAATTTCCTTTTAACATTAATGGAGTTTCTTCATGAACAAAGGGGGAACAATTTCTTCAATCTCAAGGTCCGTAAATGTGAAGTGTTGTTAATGTATGGTATCTGTATGAGGATATGACTTCCAGTTGCATACGTAATTTACAGAAGCTGACTACTAATTTTATAGATACAATAACAAGGAAAAAACCTATGTTCACTATGCAAAGAAAATTCAAAAGATGGTATAAGCCAAGACGCGACATAACTATGCAATACATGTCTACGATTTCAAATCACGTATCGAATCCTGGCATTGCAAACTGAGAACTGAATGACTCAACCCGATTTCTGAGCTCAGAAATATCTTTATTATTCTCAAGACCCTTCAGAAAATCTTTACATGATTTCCCATGTTCCCTTTGCACCATGCTGGTAATCTGAGCTGCCCTCAGAAGAAAATCAGCTATGGTCTCAAAATCTTCCTCAAAACAGCCTCTTGATGTCATTGCAGGAGTACCTAAATTCCAATGAAAGGAACTTAGAAAATAAAAACATAATGGAGAAAGCCCAAAAGTAGTACGTTTTAGCAGCAATAGCAATGCAATTGGCTTTAAGTACACAAAAAAAAAATGTGACTTTATCCTCTCGCGGACGAGGAAGTGATAGACAATAGACATGATAAATGCGCATTTCTTTCTTTCTGCCAATCAATTTCCTCGAAAATATAATATTTGAAGGACTATAAATTGAATATGTGGAAGCCGGAGCTAACCAGAATTGATTACGATTTAGTGTTCTCATGGAAGTATTGCGCTTCTTAAAACAGTCATAAGCAGAGTAACAAGCATGGACCATGAACACTTAAATGCTAAACAAAAATATGATATTGAACACTCAAACGGAGATACTAAGTAGATTGAAACTATAGTGTGTTATACTAATACCATAACTTTAGAAGTTCGTACTTTAAGAGAGGTACTCACCAATTCTCACTCCTCCAGGAGAAATGGAACCATAAATGGCACATTTATTGAGAGTGATGTGACACGCCTCGCAGACCTTTTCATAGTTTCTGTCTGTAATACAGAGTAAGATTACATAAGGAGTTATTCATGTCAAATTTAAAAGATATAAGTTGTAAGAAAACAGCGCACACAGAACAAGCATGATGGAATCTAAAACTTGAAATAGTCGTTAAAACAAAAACATATATTAGCATCTTTAAAATTCAAATTCAAACAGTAAATGTTTCCTTCTTTTCTATTCTTTTCTTTTGGCCTGTCCCCCTAATGGGATGGATCCTCTCCTACATAGCAGTCATGTTTAAATATCGCCACCTATTTGATATTATTTGTCATACAAAAATAAGATAGACAAGAGATTTCGACATTACTTTGTGATTTTAAAACCTGAAATGATCCAACCCATTCCTGTCCTCTAATCATATCCTTTTTTATTGCTCAAATATCATAACCAAACTTCATAGGAGTTTCAACAGTACATACATCCAGTTACAGGTAAAAAAAAAATGGAGACATATTCCCAAAGCAAAAATCTTGAATTTCAAAGAGAACATCCCATGTTAAATTCAAGCTGCAATTTCATTTGACATATGCTAAACCTGGCCAAGACATGGCTCACAACTACAAGGACAAACTTACACAGCGAAGTTAGCTTTTCTAAAGTGAGTAAATGTGTAGGTGAGAAAGTATGGGTATATCAACCATTAATTTAAAGTTTTTTTTATCTGCTACCATTAATTTAAAGTAATTTAAGTTTATGGGATATTTCAAAGCTATCAATTACAGTGGAAACACCTTTACTTTCTCTCCTTACACATCGCTTCACTATAGAGGGTTAAATCTATGCATGGCCTTGCGCTGACAAAATATCCTATCAAAGCAGCTGATATAGCAAAAACCATGCATACCCTATAAGTTCAAAATGGACAAATTTTTAATACAACCATTTTAACCCTTGGTCAATTCAGAAATCTTACGCATGAACATCAGCCTTTTCTCCATTTTTTTTCTTCTCTTCAATATAACCGGTTCCTGAATCATGCATGTACAACTTACGAACCAACCCTCTTCATACATATTTTTCATCTTAAGGTTTTAACCCATCAAGTCTCTTGGCCTTAACTCATCCGTAAGTCTTAAACATTATCCTAATCTATCTTAGTTACTGTGACAGAAACTTAGGAGATTAAATTAGGAAATACCTCCTAACTGAAGAAACTAAGTATCCAATCCATTCATCCAAAGCACATATGAAGTTTGATGTCCAGCTCAACACATTACAAGTAACAACAAAAGGTGGGCTGTGTTCACTTTTGTTTTATGTTCAAAATTTTGAAAGAACCTAATGGTTATGCACTAGAAATCAATCATCAAGGGGAGAAGAGTGATACTGACATGTTTAAACAACATGGTAGCTGAATGAAAACATTTTATTTTATGACTCCTGTGATTTTTTATAAAATAATAATTTGAATTAAGATTATCTTGCATCGAAACACATAACATGTCCAAGTAAGATAAGCATACAAATTGTTAGGGACAAAATCATGACATTTAAGCAACTCCTGTCCTAGCATGATTTCCCATCTCCAGACACCAGTACGCTAAAGTAATAACTCATTATTATTAACAGGAAAATATTAATTCCAAATTCAGTTTTAATTTTAACATAATGTATGAAAAAAGACAGGGAGAAAAGAATTACCAATTAAACCAAGTGCTGTTAGATCCCATAGCAAAAGATGATTGTCGGTCCCACCTGTCACCAATCTGAAATTTCTTCTCAACAAGGCAGATGCTAATGCCTGCGCATTTCTCTTCACCTGCTGCATGTACCCTTTGTACTCTGGAGTTGCAACTTGTTTTAAAGCTATGGCAAGAGCAGCAATATGATTATTATGAGGGCCTCCTTGTAATGATGGGTACAAAGCAAAGTTTATTTTCTCCTCAAAATCATAATTACTATCGTCTCCATGATTCAGCACAAAACCTTGCCTCCTCTGTTTTGGCCCCCTTCTATAAAAGATGATACCTCCCCTTGGACCTCGGAGACTTTTGTGAGTAGTCGAGGTAACAATATCACAGTAATCAAATGGACTAACCACTTCCTGTAAAAGCCACTGTTAATATACTTAAAAACTTTTGACACCACCATTTAAGAAATGAAGGAAGGTCAAACTACAGTAGAGTTAACACACATGAATACATTATATATGAGAAAAATTGAACCAAAATTAGAAACACAATTTTAATCGATGCATATTTTGAGGTCCACACAAGCAATTTGACTTCCACCCAGAACATATACAGAGGTGATTAATGAAAAAAAAAACCTTGTCTAACTGTTAGAGATAGGTTACATCAATCACACCATATCAAACATGCTAGAGGTAAGTTCAGTGTGATCAATGAAAACAATTATATGATTTCCTGTAGAACTTCCATTCACAATAGTAGTTTCATCAAATTTCAAGCATAAAATATTCAGGGGAGGATAGGGGAAAAAGCAAATACAGAGGAGGTAATTTTTTCTTTTGGTGTGTCCTATTTGCTGCTACAAGCCTACAATTAAAGAGCAATCTGCATACGAGACTGCATTAGATCATATTGCTAGTGGATTCAGCTCTCTCTAAAACAAAGAGTACAATACTTTAATTTAAAAATCATCATTTGAGATTCTAACAATATCATAGTCTTTATATATAAGCATGTATGCAATCACAATCTCATGGTAGATTTTCTTGTTAATACTTGTAACTGCGCTATATATCTCTGACACACCATCCTTCACATTAGAGGAGTCAAATTCATTTCCAGTACGTGCGCAAAATAGTACAGGAGTATAGAAACTCTATCTGAAGAGTTTGATTCATAGTACAGGACTAAGGGAAGCTAAACTGTTTCACACAACTCTATCCCATTAGTTCTAAAGCATACAAAACAACTACCTCTACCCTCCAAAGAAACCAAATCAGAACTCCACTCACCTTTCAAATTCGTAAACAATCATGAAATCAATAATAACAGAAACAAGAGAAAAGACAGAAAAAGCACCTTAGCTGCCACAAGACCACTGATATGCGCCATGTCACACATCAACACTGCCCCACACTTGTCAGCAACCTGCCTGAACCTCGCATAATCCCATTCCCTGGGGTACGAACTCCCACCGCAGATAAGTATCTTAGGCCTAAAATCCATCGCTTTCTCCTCAAGCTTATCGTAGTCTATGTAACCACTCTGAGGATTAACCTTATAAGGCAAAGTCTCGAAGAAAATAGAAGCAGCAGAAACCTTCTTACCCCCTTGAGTATAATACCCATGACTCAAATGCCCCCCAGAGGCTGAATCCATACCCATAATCCTATCCCCGGGATGCAAAATCCCAGTGTACACAGCAAAATTAGCAGAAGTACAAGAATAAGGTTGAACATTAACACCCCAATTGTTAGGGTGAAGGTCAAAGGCCGACAACGCACGCTGACAACATAGAAGCTCAATCTCATCAATGTACTGATTTCCTGTATAGTACTTGGCCCCAGGCATTCCCTCAGAATATTTATTGCTTAAATGGCTTCCTAAAGCTTCCATCACTGCCCTGCACACGAAGTTCTCCGAAGCAATCAACTCTATTCCCTTGAACTGTCTTCCTTTTTCTTTCTCCATGATGTCGAAAATCTCGGGGTCCGCCACTTCCAGAGGCTGGTTCCACCATCCCACCGAGGAATCCATCGCCACACGCTTCGAAGGAAAACAGGGTTGTTGATGTCCTTCTATCTTCCTCTTCACGCGCTGGTCCATGAAGTTAATAGTCTCACCGTTGTTTTCATCCTCTTCTTCTTCTTCTTTGAGGTGTCGAAACCGCCACGGCACAGAGGTGTCGCTGAGAGGAGCCGCGGTCGACGACGCGCTCAACCCGAGAGAGAGACCCGGTTCCATGGGTTAAATCCGAAATGACAAAATGGGAAAGGGTAAAGTTTGTGTTTTGACAAGAATTGAGGCTATGGGTTGGTATGACAAGAACAAGAACAAGAACAGGGGAACAGAGGAACAGGGGAGGCGAAAAAACAGGGGAATGATAAAAAGAGTGTTGGTGTAGAAAGTGAACGCATTTGGGAGAGAGAGTGTGAAAGATGAAAATTGTGCGTGTGAGATGAGAGAATGAATAGAAGAAAGAAAGATAGATAAAGAAGGGAAGGTGGATGAACCTGGATGAGATTAAGGAGAGAGCAGAGTGTTAAGGCCATGCGGATGGAGCAATGAAGGAATTCAACGTGGAAAATGAAATTTGGAACTATTAAATCAACATAAGCAGCACATTAACCTTAATTACAATACTTAATATAGTAACAAATACAATGAATGTTTTATGGGACCATCTGATTCCACACCTGGACGCAATGATGTCTAGGTTCACTTGACATGTTCTTGTGGATTGTGGTCAACTATTTACAAGATTGTCCTCCAACTATTTGTTAATATTCTTTCCTATTTTTCCGCTGATTACCTTTTTAATTTTTCGTGACTTTCGGTAACCATTTTTTTGTCTTATAAAATGTGAACCATTGGCTTTAAAGAATCATAATGTCCATGCAAATGACATCTGTTTAGGCAACAGTTGTAATAACTTGGCTATGTTGAAGTTGACCATGGTTCAACCATTAATGGTTGCCAAGCCTTCTGTTCTGTCAACCGGTGCTTAAAAGAGACTCATTGAAAATATATTTTAATTTTAATCATATTTTAGCTGTGTTGGTACCTCTTTTATTATAGGTATAATTATTCGTAACGTACCCAGTTTCGTTTCAATGTGTCTAAATGGTACCCGCTTTTAACTTTACATCTATTTAGTACCCAAATTAGTTAATTTACATCAATTTGGTCCCTTTTAGTTGACTCCGTTAAATGACTTAACGTCTGACCATGTTGACTACTTAAGTGGGAAAAAAATATTACGTGGCATTATAATGTGTGTGATGTGGAACTGTGTTTCGAAAAATGAAATTGAAAATTAAAAGGGGACGCGATTTGGGAACGAATTAGAAGTTGGTGTTCGAGTGAGAGGCATTGTCGTGAAGTTAGGGTTCAAATCGAATTGGCGATTTCGAGCGTTGCGGAGGAAATTGAAGTTGTAATTGACATCAAAGTGGCAAGTATTTCGGATTCCAGGTGCGTGAATCATTTTAATTTGTCTTTCATTGAATTAATTGTTTTTGGAATGGTGGGGTTTAGGGTTTGATTAATTTAATTGTTTTATGCGGTGCTGTTTCAATTTTTTATGATTTGTTTGACGGTGGTTGTCCTTTTTTATGATTCTGTTGACGGTGGTGGTCCATGAAGTGTGTTTGTGGGCACGAGCAGTGGTCCCCCATTATGCTTTTGTCTATTTTCACGCTTTTGTCTATTTTCATGCTTTTGTCGGTCTTATAGTGGTATGAAATTGTAATTTGTGTTGTTTTGTTTGGGTAAAATGGTATTTTGCAGGGTAGTATTTATATGTTATTGTTGGTATGGACGACCATTTTGAAGTTGTTTTTCATCATGGTGGGAGGTTTGAGATCCCTGCTGCCACTCACTCACTGCTATGAGGTTCCTCAATATCAATATAGAACAACATATACCTCACTGGTTTTTGACATCAACATATGAGGAAACATATATTCCACTGATATATCCAGTCAATGGACCTAAGGTTTGGGAGATGAATTCAGATATTGATGTTCTGCCCCTACCAAAGAGGATATTGCCAGGGAGACCTAAAAAAAAGAGAAGACTTGAGAGTTGGGAGTTGCACAAGGATTCTACACAACTAAGACAGGGTGGGACTAGAAAAAGGTGTGGGATATGCAGGCAAATAGGTCATAGAAGAAATGGTTGTCCCCACGCCCCAAAGGAGCCACCAACTCAACCACCAACTAATCCCCAAACTCAGCCACCAACTGGGAGCAGTCAGCAATCACAACCACCAACACAAGGACCTGAAACAGAACAACCAATTCAGCAATCACAACCACCAACTGAGAGTCCTGGAACGCAACCCCCAATCCAGTCCACAGCTGAAGCACCAAATGAGACTCCATTTCAGCCACAAACAGAAGCTCCTCCTGGACCACAAGAACCAAGTCAGTCCACAGCTGAAGCACCAAATGAGACTCCAATTCAGGCCCCAACACAAGCTCCTCCTGGACCACAACAACCAATTCAGGCACCACCTCCACGTACAAATCAGAGACCAAAATTGGCTTTTAAAAAGGGCCCAGTATGGAAGCCATGATCCAGAAATTGAATGTTTTGTCTTGAAGAATTTGGACCTTCTTTTTGTCTTTAATAACATAAACTCTTTTAATTTAATGAGTAGCATAATCAATTTATTTTATTCTCCTTAATCTTTAATTTTATTTAATTTGAAGAACCTTTGTTTTTGTTAATAAGAAAATGTATATTTTCTCAATAGTTTAACTTGTTCGATGTCCACCAAATTTATTTTGATATTTAAGATATTTTTCCTCTCATAACAATTTTTATTATATATTGTTTTATTTGTATAATTTCATTCAAATAGTGTATTAATGCAATCATCAATTTTATCAAAACAACACACTAGATATTTCTTCCCCTTTCTCATAATTATTTGACATTTATTTCATTGTTATTGAACACTCTCATTCAATATTTAAACAACTATAATTTATCTTTTATATTTGACATTAAATTAATGACTTTGATATAATTTTTATTTTTGTTTAAAACAATATTTAATTAATATATAAAACAGTAAGAGACAAATAAGAATATACCTATTTTTCTAATAAAAATGAGAATAAGATAAAAGTTTATATTCGTTAAGTATCAAAACACAAAGATGCAAATAAATGTTTATTTCAAAGATGAGAATGAATAAATATAGTGAAACTCAAACCAATCATGCTCATTGTCATCCCTAAATGTTGACAATCACTAATAATTAACTTTCTATTTTATTTTAAAGAGTACAAATATAAAATAGAATATAATACAATTTAAGAAAAAATAAAGTAATTGAACATTTATTTAAAGACGAATTGATATTAGTTGTAAAGGAAAAAATTTAACTAGATGCATATTAATAAAAATAAAAGTAAACAGTGATATTAGAATAATTTCTTAGATTTCCTAATGTTGTGGTTATAGGTACTTTGAAATCTTAAAAGGTCTTACTCAAGTGTTGGTGGTCATAAATCTTCAAGGTCTTCAATGTTGCGTGAGTGAAATTTTCACTATGTTGACAGATATATTAATTTTTTTTTTTACACAAATAGCATATTGTACAAATTAATTACTAATATAGCACGATTTTGAAAATATGTCAGAATTTGATATTTTAGAGTCGAAATCCGACCTTTGAATTTTGTAAATTGCATCAAAATATCGGTTGAAATTTGATTTTCAGATAATCGAATTTTGAGTTAAATTTTATTTTTTTTGTCTTTTTTTATAGTTAGGGATGGATGAAAAAATAAATTGATGCGAGGAAAATTCTGGTAATAATATTTAATAAGTGTGGTCATTTAAAAAATAAATAAATTTAGGAAATTTAAATTTATTTAGTAAGAATAATTTATTTAATAATAATTTTGGCGTTGAAAATTTAAAAAATAAAATAAAACAAAATCATAACATAATTGTACTTGAAATTAATTGAAAAAAAAATAGAAACTTTGATGTTTGAAATTAGAGTCAAGGAAAAAAATTTATTAACTTGTAAATTTACATTTTAAAATAATTAAGTAGTAGATATTTAGTAAAATAAAAATGAAGAATGAGATTATTTAAGAGAAATGGTATGAAAAGAAAAGGTTGGAGAGAAATATTGTCATTTAGTAAAATAACCTTTTTTAAAAAATACAGCTTATTTTGAAAATGTATACTTATTTAGTGAAAAAAAAATTGAAAATTGTTGTGATTTAATGTTAATTTAGAATTGACATAATTATTTAATTTATTTTAAAAATGAAGTAGGAGTAAAAATAAAATAACATCGAGGGTTCATTATATAACTCAAAGATAGTCAAATGAAAATATAAACACGATAAATGTATTTTTATTTAGTAATATATTCTTTTAAGAAATAAGTAAATACTAGACTTATGAACTGATATAATTTTGTCTGCTTTTTAAGTAATTGGTTATGGTTTTTTAAATAAAATATTTGAAATAAATTTCATGAAATTAATTGCATTTAATAATATAAGTTTGAAGAGCAATTTTTTTTATTTAATTAATTTTTATTTACTTTATTAAAAACTGTTAAGTATAATTTGATTGAGCGTGTTGATGACTTTGGTAGATCTTTGAAATCAAACTACATTCACATAAAAGTGACATGTTAAAAGAATAGAAAAATCAAAAAATCAAAACTAACATATGATAATAATTTTATTTTGAAAGAGATATAACTGAAACAATTTTACAAAAGTTTGAATGTTATTGACATCCTTTTGAAAACGGGACTTAATTAACACATTCATACGAAAATTAATATCATCTAATTAATTAAATCTTTTATAAAATTAAATATATAAATAAATTTTTTATGTGAATTGGTGAACCAACCCACTTAACGTACCAATCCATGATTGATTGAACCGTTTTGTAAAATTTCAGACTCATCATTAAATAAACCAGGTTGAGTTCACTTATCTTCAATCCAGCTCGTAGTGAATCAACCCGTGTAAATCGGATTGACCCACCTTTGACAAGTCTACATAAAACAAACATGCTCTTCTTTTACTATGTTATGGTGCGTCTATGCTGCGACACCAAACAAAGAAACAAAGAAACAAACGGGTACTTCGACAGTAACGCTTCCATTTCATGTTGCCAACTCTACGAGCACGGTAAAATTCCATTTCACTCAGAATGCGTCTCTGGTAGAACTTTTTTTATGTTTGGTATTATGAACCTTCGGAGTTATATTTCTTGTGAATAACTAAAATTTATGCGATTGATATGAATATTCTTAAGAATGTAATAGCAGTAATATGATACGTAGCAGGAAACTACAATTTTACGTTGTATTTCACTTACAGTCAATCTCAATACCCATAAAAGACAACTTACAGTAAGTTTCGTATAAGCTTGGTATTTAAGACACTATAATTTAATGAAGACTATCTAGTATTAAAAATACAAGTGTATAAGAACTTACCAATGTCCATGATAATGTAAAATACACATTAGAGGTGCAAACAAGAAGGTAGGAACGATAAGAACTTAATCAAAATTGTGACGTGTTATAAACATAACACATAATACCAAAAGACCAGGAACCATAATATGATACTGTGAAACCATGATTCCCAATATCATCTTTTCATACAGCCAGTCATAGTGTGAATCTCTTCAATAAAATCAACTACTATCACTTACAAGTTCTACTCCATGTGAGCTTCACTTTAGAACTCAAAATGCAGTTGATTTTTGGTTGGCTACAAGGCGTTCCTGCAGTCTAGCTTTCTTAGTATTGAGACAAGGAAAAAAAATGGCAGAAGAGCTCAAGAATGAACCGTTTTTTTGCTTTTGGTTAAAAATGGATTACACAAGAAACTCATTGTTCTCTCATGAACAAAATTAATTCCCTTTCTCAAAAATTCAAGTGTGGTGTGAAATTTGCTAGGTCCAAGGGACTACACTCACCTACGGCCCAAGTACCAAAATATTGAATACTAGAAGCATTTCAAGTTGACCAATGTAAAGACATCATGTTTGCAGGAGGAGCTAGACTTTTAATAAGTAAGAAAGTTGAAGAGACTATCTTTCATCTATTCCAGCAGCTGTTGAAGGTCGCTCCATGGAGTTGTCAGGAGACACAGGAGATTTCGTAGCTCCAGGACCTAATGAAACCTTCACCTGGGCTGGCCTTAGAACTCGATCTCTGAGCAAGAAACCACGTCGTGTTTCTTTAATTATAATCCCTTTCTTGAACTCTGTTGACTCCTCACGTGCAATGGCTTCATGTTGCTGTGACAAAAGTAAACCACAAACAGATTAAACAATAGCCAAGTCACTACGTGGTAACTTTCTCTAAGGTTTCATTAAAATGTCTTCAACAAGCAGGAACAAACCACACATTTTAGTTTCAAGCTTATATTGCAATGAAAACTCTCTTAAGATGGGTAAAATGAGGAAAATCAAACCAGCCAAACCTATGAATACAACAATATTTCACACTTAACCTTTCCTGATCGGAAAATTCCACCCTCGTCCCTACCTCATGCATTATTTTTACACGTGACACCTGTTATTAAAAAAATAGTACACATATCTACCAATTTCTACGCATGAACCATACCCATGATAGCTCAAAATAACAGAAATGAGTAGAGAAGGTCAGTGCAATTTTTCAATAAAAAAGAATGCAAGTGTAATAATTCATAAACACAAATCTCAAAGGTGTTTACCGTAGTTACCCATAGTGGATTATATGTTTAAAGTTCAACCTGTGTTCCTTTACCACAAGAGTTCGGTTCAAAGGCAATGTGTAATCTTGGGGATTGTCATGGGACAACCAATAGAAGAATCACACTTGCTATAAGAAAATTAAAAGAAAAAACCTAGAGTCCGTTAATTCCCCTCTCCCCTTTTTGTTTCACGTTTTATAAAACAATTTCACCCTCCTCAGTAATTAATTTCTTGTTCAAAAAGTTCTGATAAGTATTTCCAAAACAAAGATCTTATCTCATCCTATTTTTCTTTCTATTTTCTTAAGGTGCTCTGTTCAGGAATCAAGACACCACTCTTTTAGAAACAGAATTTTGCTTTGGGAACAAACACTTTCAAATGTTCGGAGAGTAGAAAAGAGAAAATTGTTGTTGAACAGAAAACAGACAAGGGCCAAAAATTTAATTTCAACCTGACCTCGTCAAGGCATTAGATATAACATCCCATTTAATGGATTTTTTTTATCAATTAAAAATGTTAGTTGTGAGACCAAGTGCATCATGAGCAGTTGTGCACCTTATCACCATAAATCCAAAACCAAAAGGAAGTAAATAGTGATTCAAATATTGCAATACTGATGCAATATCTCCCTAAAAGCAAATTATAATAAAGTGACCTAAAGAGCAAAGCTGCTCCCAAATTTAATCACTCATTGTACAAGGTACTCTACATATTTATTTGATCCAGACTCCTAGAAAATTACAGATCAATGAACGCCTTTTTAAAGAAAAAAAGGGCAAGTATAAGAAATTATATCCGTGTATCCTGAAATCACTGCACTTCCTTTTCCTTTTAGTGGTAGGTGGTGACTCTACTCGCGCTATAGTCGAGGAAAGCTCGCGCGTTATTCGTGTTAAGCTGTCGAGCTAACTAGACTCGAGGAACTAATCCTTTAGGTTTAGGCAACTCCTCCTCTCTGAGAAGAGGACACTTACTTAGTTCAGTGCAACAACAAAAGAAAGGACCCTTACCCCTCTATATCCCTTTTTTTTGGGGGAAGATCAAACTCTTGAACTAAATCTACTACTGTTCTCACTCATTGACATAAGTAAAAGCTTGAGAAAATGATCGTCTAGCATCGAACACAGCAAAAGAAATTGATGCATCGAAATTGTTTGCAATACCAACATTGTTGGCTAGAAATCTGTCTCTAATTTTAAGGCTACTGGTATACTAAATCCTAATTTTTTTTTCTAGGGTTGTTTTTTAATAAAGGAAATGACCAATGAGTTTGCTCATCAAAAAAGTAGCAAAGCATGGATTGTTAAAGCTTGTTCACAACTAGAACAAAATATTTAAAGGTAAAAAGGTCCATCTTAAATCTGAAAAAATGCTATAGTCGGATAGTCATTATTCCTAAATTTATTTATATAGCTTATACTGCATACTATGGACATATAACTTCTTAAAAATTATTAAAAATTCATGGCACTCATAATAAATCATGAAAAGTCAGAGGGATAGACGGTGATGGAGATAAATACAAGGGTCATAACCTTCAAAATCCAAGTCATCTTTATCATTTTCACTACACTACAGTTTAAGCTTTCACTTTTGGGAAATTCAAATCCCAAAAATTTTAACCCCCGTTCCAAACAAGCTCAAACGTCTTCAGAGGCCTTTTGGGAATAAACACACATCATGGCTGTCCCCGCAGCTGAGGTGTGTTACCATAGATTGCCATTTGAAACTGTTTATGATCAGTGTTAAGATTACATTATTGAATTTCATCATTTACATTATTTTGCTCATTGGTTTAATTATTATTTTACCTAATTTCATTTCCTATGGCACCATTATACTCAAATTATTTGTTTTGTGTAGAGTAGCAATAGAATTTGTTGGATTTCACAGTCATCAAGTAGCAACTCAGAACAAAAGGAAAGAAATTCCGCACACAAGACCAAAGGTTTTTGTAAATTTAACTTACCAAGGGATTAAACGGCTTGCCCACTGTTGCTATCACTGAAACATGATGACTCCTCAGAACCTCTACAAATTGTTTGTAAATTCCTTGATAGCTAACATCAATTTTCTTCTCTTTCTCTGTTGCTGCTTTAGTTTGCTGTTTTGTTTTTTCAAAACTGTCCACCATCAACAAAAGCTGTTCAATGAGTTCTTGTTGGGCATCAGATTGGATGCTAAGTCTTTCTTTGTCGGACCTTTTCCTAAAATTGTCAAAATCAGCTTGTAATCGAACATATCTATCCTTGGAAGTAGCTTTGTCTGCTGATAAACTTGATACATTCTGAATCAATTTATTTTTTCTATTTACAGCTGAATATATTCCCTTTTCAATCAGAGCAACACCATTTTCATCACCATTAAAAAAGGCTTCTTTGTATGCTTCAACGAGGACCATTAAACTGGGTAATGGTTTTTTATCTCCATCACCGTCTATCCCTCTGAAATCTTTCCGGGTCTCACCTGTCTCATCATTTCCCTAGGAAGGACAAAAGAGAGAAGATTTGGCTAGGTTAGGTACATAAATATAAAACATAGCATCTTCAACAAATGAAACAAAAATATCCAACTGCACCTTAAACTTAACAAACATTACGAAAGCTAGTACTTTGACCACATGCAGTTCTGAAGGGTAACAACAATATTTATAAAAATAAAATAAAATGGGAAATTTTAAGTAACACTATTGTTCTATTTTATTTTATTTTTGTATAAGGATACCCTCCTGCAATCGATAGTGGAAGAGACCAAGCATCAGAGGTACAAGAAGGCAATTAATAAACATTGAGGATTCAATGTCTATTAAGACTATAAGAAATGCAAGCAACACAATAATCCATTTTTAACTCACCCCCTCTTACTATATGAAATTTATTAGAAATTACAAAAAGGAAAATGCTGACTCTCATGTTTTGATTCAATTGACTCTCTGGTGATTAATAATTTTGAAGCAATATAATGGGGCGTGATAGGAATCCAATAAGCAGTAAATAAGAATAATTAATTATAAAAAAATGAGAAGAGTGTAAGATTTGAAGGAGTGAGAGCGTACAGTTGGAGGGGGACCTTGAGAATACTTCAACGGGTTTCTTCGATTGGGAGAGGAATTTAGGGGACTTGGAAACCCACGAGATGAAAAAGATATGATTTTGGGTTTTAGGGTTTGAAAGGGGTTTGAAGAGAAGGGAGTAGAACAAGGACAAGGAGCCAACAGAGATTGATTGGAGAGGAAAGTAGCCATTGATGGATTCTCTTCTCTTGTGCTCCTTCAGCAGTCAGAGCGTAACAAAACAGAGATAGTGTGTGACAGTGGGTTCTGGAATGTTCTTGGATGCGTATTTGTGTGGTTTCTCCAAACTCCAGACCAAGTTTCTTTGTTTTATTTTTACTCTCTTGTCACATTTCGATTTTCTTTAAATGTTTAATATTTGTTTTATTTTATTTTTAGAGCTCACGTCTTCACTAAAATCAGTTTCAGTATTTTATTTTATTTTTTAAAATTGTTTATTTATTTTGTAAAGTTTTTTCACAACACCGTTCTATCTATTAATTAACATTTATACATGGAGCACAAGCAAGGGTTGATAACAACATTTAACTATACATGGAGCACAAGCAAGTGTCTATGCATGAGAAATTGAACTTTAAAATGTAATTTATTCATACGAAACTCAATTTTAATACCATATTTATATGATGTGAAATTTTTATTTATACATATTATAATTATTTAATATACAATACATTACAACATTATTATAATTACGAGTGAATCCTTTTTTTAACTTTACTTCTCATGTTAAAACACACTTGTTTGCTTGAATAATTTTACAACACTTTCATGTTAATTATCTAATATATGAATTCTTTAACGATGGTTAGTAATGAACATAATAATGATGTAACATCCCATTTAAATAGATAAAATCTACTAAATAAAACATCACACAGTCATAATAAAGAGCAGTCAGATTTGGATCAACATACATAAAAAACTCAACTGTTACAGTCATCCAAGAATGTACTTGCAAGGGTTTCTGGGCATATAGCCATGCCATAGCCAAAATAGAAACAACAAGGTTCATAGATAAACAAAAGAAGAACTCCTAGAGCGAGAGATTTCAATAGGCACTAGGGCCATAGAATGCTCCTGAGAGGCACACAAACAGGTTCCCTAAGCTGCACCACTGCTACCACCAGGCCTACTCCCAG